>Ga0172369_10000012_pt1 | contig 248653 bp, 159 predicted proteins | sample LakKiv25m_FD_114539 | JGI IMG/M metagenome (GOLD analysis project Ga0172369, IMG submission 114539) | Freshwater microbial communities from Kabuno Bay, South-Kivu, Congo - kab_022012_11.25m | ecosystem: Environmental > Aquatic > Freshwater > Lake | place: Democratic Republic of the Congo... | reverse complement strand
TCTTTGCGGAGTGGCGAGCGAATTTTCAATCAGCAGAGAAGTATCTGCCGATTATTGATCCCCAGAAGAGAAAACACGGCACGGTCTCGGTTGATTCTTCCTTGGGCGCGCTAGTCCTCGATCAAGTGATAGTCGATGGAAAGAACGCCAGCTATGTCGAGACGGAAAACTTTACGGATCAGTTCACGAATTACCAGATAGGCATTCGTTTACAGTTAATAGAGTACCGTGGCGGCTGTTTTCAGGCTACACTGCCTGGTAACCTGAGCATACAGGTTGCTGATGGTGATATCTCTACGGTTACTGTGAAAGTTGATGAATTATACGTTGATAAGAAATTTATTCCCTGCCAGGAGCAACAGAAAGATGCCTGGAAGGGCAATATTAAAGATGTCGAATCGAAAGAAATCTGGCTTTGGATTATCCGGGAAGGCGATTTTTTAGGTATCTACCAGGGATTGAATAACCGAATACCGATACTGGAACATCGATTCCGCATGGGCAGCCTCGCTGTTGCTGACACGCATAACCTGACATTGCGATCCTTCGGTGCAAAAATCAACGTGAGTGAGGTCATCGTAAGACCGCTTGGCATCAATGAGTGAGCTGGCGGTCTATTGGTGATATCAGGGTTGAAGTATAATTCGGGGAATCGTACCGGAGCGCGGATTGGCAATCCGCGCTCCGACATTTACTCACACCTCCCCATACCGATACTTCGTCCCCTCCTCGATCATCCCGATCTCCTCCGCCGTCAGCCCGAACAGCGCATACACGCGCGCGTTCAGCTCCGTTTCCAGGCGGACGATGTCGGCGGTCAGGCGGGCGTGCTCGGCGCGCTGGGCGGCGTGCCAGCTTTCCCAGTCGTCGCGCTCGGCCAGCGGGATGTCGCGCTTGAAGACCTTCTTCACCTCGGCGCGCAGGGTGGGGAAGTCCAGCGCCCACCAGGCGGTCAGCTTCTGGTTCAGACCAGCGACCTTGGGATTAAGAGTCCCCAGGTCGGCGGTCAGCCGGTGGCGCACCCGTTCGTGCAGCGCATACCGCGCGCGGGCGCGCGCGGTGATGGCCAGCGCCAGCCCGCCGATGGCCTCGCGGTCGGTGGGTGGAGCGTCGGGGATAGGAAGACGCTCGGTGAATTGGGTGAACATCTGATATTGCCAGAGACCGGCACGCAGGCGCAGCGGTTGGCATATTTGAGATGTGGCGAACCAGAGTACCCGACTCTGTAGCACTCCTAGCAGGAATGGCTCGGGGTTCGGGATGATGTAGCCCTTGTTGTTAATGAATTTCCCCTCGTCATCCCATGAATAGCGCGGCAGCTTTGCAATATCCGGCCAGAAGATCTTCGGGCTGTCGAAGGCCTCATAATAATCGCACGACCGCAACTCCCACCAGTATTCGCCCTTATCCCATCTCGCCCGTGCGGCGTCTGCGAAGGTGAGGAGATGATTGGCGATGCCCGGATATCGCCGGCTAAACTGCTGCCAGGCCTCCTCTTCCGATAATCCTTCGCCAAACGTGCTGCGCGTCCAGCCGCATGGCAGGGCAATCAACCATCGCCCTTCGTCCTCCTGATACCAGGGGCGCAGGTCTTCACCCCGCAGCATCTTTTTCAGCAGCGCCGCACTGGATGGGTCACTCAGGAGCAACGGACTTTTAATCTGTAGGTCCTGGGTTCGTAGGTCTACGATAAACGCTTCATTCAAGCCGGTCAGCACACCGCGATACATCCGTCCGTCCACGACTTCACCAAGCGGCTTGCCGGCGGCCATAATCTTCTGAAACAGCCGCGTCTGCTCTCCCGCCTGGAATGTCCACTCCGTCTGCTCCAGCGCCGACGGGTCGCAGTCCACGCCTTCCTCGTCCAGCGCCACGTCAAGGGAGTCGGGCACTTTGCCGGCGACGAACAGGCTGCGGAAGCCGTCGGCCATCGGCGTTTTGCGCAGCAGCACGATAGAGGGACGCACCATCTCCGCGCCGGGGAAGGGCTGGTTTTCGCCGAAGTCGACGAGGGTGTCCAACTGCGCCACGGTCGGCAGCCAGCCGCGGAAGGCGCTCGCAAAATTGGCGCGCGCGAAGGTGCCGCTGGAGATGTAGGCCAGCCGCCCGCCGCGCTTCGCCGCCTCTAGCGCGCGCTCGTAGAAATACAGGTAGAGGTCGGCGGTGCCGTGGAAGGTCTGGAAGGTTTCCTGGAAATACGGCTTGTATGGCGCCAGCTTCTCCTGCCGAATATACGGCGGATTCCCGATCACCACCTCGAACCCGCCCTCCTCGCCCAGCGCGCGGCCGTGGCGGTCGAAGTAGACTTCCGGGAACTCCAGCTCCCAGTGGAAGAAGCGCTCGCGGGCGGCCAGGGCGGCGGCGCGCTCTGCCAGCGCGAGGATGGCGGGCGGGGCGGCCAGCGCGCGGCCCATCTGGAAGTCCACGGCGAGCTGCCACTGGTCGGCGGGCACCTCCACCCCGAAGTGGCGCGCGGTCAGCAGGTTGGCCAGCCGGCCGTATTTGCCGATGAGCTGCCGCCGGATCAGCGCATAGGACTGCTCCTGCGCCTTCACCTCCTCCACGCGCGCGGCCTCGCTGCCCTCGATGCTCCACATCTCGTTGACCGCCACCGACATATGGGCGGCGAATTCGCTGCTGCTGAAGAGGCTGGCCTGCTCCTCGCTGACCGCTGCCTTCCGCTTGCGCTTCACCGTCCCCGCGCCGTGCTGCTGCAAGGTCGCCAGCCGCGCGCCCACCAGCGAGTTGCCCGGGCGCAGGTGGTGGTCCAGGAAGGACAGCGGACGATCCTTCGCCACCGTGATCAGCCACAGCGACAGCTTCGCCAGCTCCACCGCCAGCGGGTTCAGGTCCACGCCGTAGATGCAGGAATGCACCACCCGCCGCTTCCAGAAGGCCAGGTCCGCCTCCTCCGCCGTGCGCCCCTCCGGCGCCACCCCCAGGTCCACCAGGAAGCGCGCGATGTATTCCACCGCCTCCACCAGGAAGTGCCCGCTGCCGGTGGCCGGGTCCAGCACGTTCACCTCCAGCACCGCCCGCACCTTCTCCGCATCGGTCGCTTTCCCCGCCACCGCCTCGCGCAGCGCCGGGCCCACCGCCCGCTCCACCATGAACTTCACCACGTAATCGGGGGTGTAGTAGCTGCCCGTCGCCTTGCGCTCGCCCTTGTCGTTGATGAGGTCGATGGACCAATCCCCGGTATCGTAGGGGCGAGTGGCACTCGCCCCGTCTCCGGTGCCGGTGGCGGGATCGGGGCGAATGCCACTCGCCCCGTCTCCGGTGCCGGTGGCGGGATCGGGGCGAATGCCATTCGCCCCTACGACAGGGGCCAGATGATACTCGAGCAACCCTTCGTAAATCGTCCCCATATGCCGCACGGCCAGGTCGCGGTAGTCGATGAACTCGCCGTCCACGCGGGCCAGTTTGTCGATGGCCTGCCGCAGGTGGTGGTCGCCGACGGCGTACTGCTCCAGGAACGGGTGCTTCTCCGGATCGAACAGGCCGCCGTTGAAGGTGCCGATGTGCAGCGGCGGCTCGCCGCGGTTGATGAAGCCGAACAGCTCCTTGAGCTGCGGCCAGATGCGCGCGCTGGTGGGCAGCAGCCGGCGGCCGGCGGCCAGGTCGCGCGCCACCGCGCCCTTGATGGCCTGCAGGCTGTAGGTTTCACGGTAGGCGGCGTTCTCGCGGACGGGCAGCAGCTCGCGCGCCTCGGCGTAGAGGATGAAGATCAGCCGGTAGAGCAGGATCAGCGCGTGGTCGTGAATCGCCGCCAGCGTCTCCGGCTCGGGGGCCAGGTTGTTGGCCGGGTAGTCGAGGAAGCCCTGCGCCACGTGGCGCAGCGCGTCATACACCTGCGCCTTCAGGCTGGCGCCCACATTGCGGGCGTAGCTGGTGCTGGCGTTCAGCAGTTCGGCCAGCCCCAGCGGGCCGGCGTCGAAGGCGGCGCGGCGGAAGAAGGCATAGAAGTAGAGGAAATCGGCGGGGTCCTTCGCGTGGACGGCTTCTTCCAGGTCCACCTCGTAGTACACGTCCAGCCGGTCGGCGGTGTCGCGGTGCACCAGCCGCCACCGCTTGCCGTTGGTGAGGAGGCCCCACGCGACGCCGCTGTAGAGCACGTACTTGTGAATCTGGTAGGCGGGGTTCTCGTTGCCCCCCGCGCGGCCGTCGCGCAGCAGGTGGTCCAGCGGCCGGTTCCAGCGTTTGGCGTCACCGACGGCGATGCCGCCCTGCTCCGGCAGGCGCTTGTCGAGCACCACGTTCTTGTTCGCCTGGCGGGCGGCGTCGTCGCGGTAGAAGGCGTAATCCGGCCGGTCCGGATGCGTGCCCGGCACGCGCAGCCGCACGTTCACCTCGTACGCGAAGCCCAGGGCATCCAGCACCGGCCGGATGAAATCCTTCTCCGTCTGCGTCTCATCCTCACTGGGCACAAAGCCGGCGAAGATCGCGCGGATGCGCCCCCGCACTTCCTCCGCCTCCCGCGCCAGCGCCCGCCACTCCGCCCGCCCGGGCAGCACGTGATCCAGGTAGTGATCGGCGAAGAGTCCATGATTGCGATGTGGTGGTAATAGCGACAGTTGTTGCTGCTGATCGGCCATGCTCCATCCTTCCATGTCTACAGCAAGTACAACTGCCTGATTCGGCGCCCGGCCCGCCGGTTCCTGCCTGGCCCAGGGACTGTCCCGACCCCGCGGACCCCCAGCGTGTTACCAAAGCTAACGCCCGCCACCAGAACCAGCGGGACTGTCCCCGCATATAGGTAAGCCGATTCGTGTAAGGGGACAGCAGCCGTCCCGTCTCTCTCCCCAGCCCAATAATTCCTTTCTTCTCCCATTCCATAGCCCACGGCACCCGCCGTGGGGAAGCCGACCGCTCGATCATCGAACGCTCTGTAGGAGCAAAATTCCTCTGCGGCCCATTACTTCCACGGCACCGGTTCTGGCGCTCGCATGCCCGCCGGCTCCCCCCCTCCTGCATGAAGGCCGGGGTGGGTCGGCGGGCATGCGTGCCGTGATCGAAAAACCGAGATGTGCATCGGCGCTAACTTTACCCCACAAACTATTTTTGCGTATAAACAAACCAAAAACGCCGTTTTTAGGTTTAAAACAAGCGATTTTTGGGTAACCCCCAGGATAACTCACCAACGACCCAAGGGGGACTGTCCGTATTTTCCCCTGGCTTCCCATCACGTTCTCGACGCTCCACCCGCCGCATCCAACCTGAGCACTCTCGTAAATCAGCGGAAAATGCGTGGCTGTACCCCAGGCCCTCGGACCACACGTACCTGAAAGGAGCATCCCATGAACACTACCGGACACAATGACAAATTCACCCGCCTGCGCGAGCAGGCAATTGCCGCGCTGCTGGAGACCGCCACCGTCAGCGCCGCGGCAAAGCGGACGGGCGTCGACGAGAGCACCTTGCGCGCCTGGCTGAAGGACCCCGGCTTCGCCGAAGACTACCGCACCGCCCGCCGCGCGGTGATGACGCGGGCCACCGACCGGCTGGCGCACGCCTGCACCGACGCCGTCGCCCACCTGGTCGACGTCATGGCGCACTCCGTCAACGCCGCCGCCCGCGTCTCCGCCTCCCGAGCCGTCCTCGATTACGCCTTCAGAGCCATCGAGCTGGACGACCTGGCTACCCGCGTTACGCGCCTGGAAGAAGCCGCCGGTGCATCGAATTAGAAACCGCAGATTTCGCAGATTGCTCAGATGATTGCTTTGCAAAAGGTTCACAGGAACACTGGCTGTCAATACCCGGCAAAGTCTTCTTGAATACGTAAGCCTGCCCCCCTCCCTTCTTAGGGGAGGGGCTGGGGGAGAGGTGGCCCCCATACGAGGCAACCGCTGGTGAACAACCCTCACAAACTACCCACCGAACCTTTCGTAACCCCTCTTCATTTCAATAATAACAGCGTTCCCGTGAACCTTTGCAAAGCAAAAAATCTGTTTAATCTGCGAAATCTGCGGTTTCAAACTCTTTCAAGGAGGCCCCATGCTGGCATCCCGTATCCGAAAACTCGAGCTCCTTTTCCGCCGCCGCCACCCCCGCCGCCCGCTTGTCGTCTACGAAAACGACTGGCGCGACGACCGCCCCCCTCCCACGCCCGCGGAGCTGGCCGCTCCCGGCGCGGACCTGCTCACGATCCGCTACGTCTCCGACTGGCCCCCCGAAACCTCCGCATTTCACGCACAAAATGCCCCCACAGCCGGGGATCTGCGGGGATCTGCCACCAAAAGGACGAGAGGCGAGCGATCAGGTCTTCATAAGGCATCCCAGCTTCAGGATCACCTCTCGAGAAACCCGATCACTCGCCACTCGCCACTCGTCACTCACCACTTTTCTTTACGGGATGGGCTTCATCACCTCAATATTGCGGGCGACGGGGAGCAAGCCCGTGCCCGGCGCGATGCGGTCGAATTTGGGGGCGATCAGCTCGCGGCCGGTGGTGTCGACCAGGCCCCACTTGGCGCCGATGAGGATGGGCACCTTGCCGTAATCCTCGCGCCACTGCCCACCGCGGGCGACCAGGGCGCGGCCGCCGGAGAAACCGAGCACGTAGCTGTACCGCGGGGGGACGATCTCCTTGCCTGCGCGGTCGATGAAGCCCCACTGGCCGCCGCGGGCCACCTTGAACAGGCCCTCGCCGCCGTCCGTCAGGTAGTCATAATGGGGCAGCGTGATCTCCGCGCCCTTGGCATCGATCAGCCGGCGGGCGCCGTTCAGCGTGACGAAGGCCATGCCGTTGCTGAAGTCGTCGGCATCATCGTACTGCGCCGGGATGACCAGCGCGCCGGTCTTGTCCAGGTAGCCCCACTTGCCGTGCAGCTCGACGGAAGCCAGGCCCTCGGACGTGCGGCCGATCTGATCGAACTGCACGGGGACGGCTTCTCGGCCCGCCGCGTCGATGGCGCCCCACAGCTTGCCGATGCGCACCGGCACCAGGTCGCTGCTGAAGCGGCCCACCTCCTCGTACTTGGCGGGGATCAGTTCCTTGCCGCTGCGGGAGACAACGCCGTACAGCTTGCCAACACGGATAACCACCGCGTCGCCGTTCACCGCGATGATGTCCTCGTAATTCGGCGGCACGATCTCACGCCCCTCGCCGTCGATGGCGCCGGTCTTGCCGTCCAGCTTCACGGTGGCGTACCCGCGGCGGAAGCGGCCGATGGCGGAGTATTTCGCCGGGAGGATTTCCTTGCCGGCCAGGTCGACCAGGCCCCACAGCTTGCCGACCTTCACCGCAACACATTTCTCGGAGAAGGCGCTGATCCCGTCATACTGCACGGGCAGCAGCACCTTGCCCTGCAACAGCACGCCCCAGCGCTCGCCCTGGCGCGCGGTGGCGTAATTGAGCGCCGGCACGCCGTAAGAGCTGTAAAAACGCCGGTATTGCGCGTTGCGGGACGGGTCGTCGATCTGGTCATACTGCAGCGGCGCCACCGCCTGGCCGGTCTTATCGATATAACCGAGCTTGCCGTCCTTGCCGACCAGCGCGACGCCATGGGTGAAGACGTTCGCTTCGTCGTAGACCGCGGGAATGGCCAGCTTGCCGGCGGCGTTCACATAGCCCCATTTTCCCTTTACCTGTACCGGCGCCATGCCGTCGCCCGCCGGCCCCACCGCGTCGTAACGCATGGGCGCCACCAGGCGGCCCGTCTCATCGGCGAAGCCCCACTGGCGCGTGGCCTCCGGGGCGCTGCTGTTGTAGAGGAAATACCCCTCGGCGCCGCGGTCGCAATACTCCGGCGTCAGCGCCTTGACGGGCGCCGGCTTCACGTGTTTCCCCTGCAGCCGCGCCGCCACCTCGTCGTCCAACATGCGCGCGAGCAGCGTGACATTGATACCGCTGACCGGTGCCATGAAGTTGGGGAAGACCGGGATGGCCACTTCGGCGTCCGGCATCGTCCAGCTCTGGTCGATCTGCGCCAGGTGCGGCGGGGTGCCCTGCGACCAGATCGGGTCGGGCGCGAAGCAGGGAATCAGGTCGGCCTTCGCCTCGACAATATACTTGGCGTAGTCGTCATACAGCGAGTTCATGCCGTTATACGACATCCACACCAGCAGGTCGCCGGGGTTCAGGTGCGCTTTGAAGGTGAGATCGGGCATGCCGACGCCGCGGAAGCCTTGCATCGGCGACTGGTTCTCCACCATCACGTCCTCGATCTGCACGTGGCCCATGCCGGCGATGCGCACCACGCGACCGTCGGCCAGCCGTTTGGCAATAATGTCGGCGGCCTGCGTGAGCTGCCCCTGGATGTGCTCGGAGCGCAGATCGGCCATCATCTTGTCGACGCGCTGCAGGTAACGCACCGACAGCTCGCCCGCGGGAATGGCTGTGGGCGAGTCCACCACGCTGTGGCGTCCCTGCGACGTCTGCACGCGGGCGTCGTATTCCGGCCCGCCGGGCATGCAGATGCTCTGCAGCACGGCGGGGAATTTGCCCTGGCGCGACATGGCGGCGCCGTATTCGCAGCACCACATCCAGCCCAGCGTGACGTTGGCCAGCACGTTGATGCGGCCCAGCGTCGCCTTGCCGGAGGGCGCGCCGTTGTCGAGGAAGAAATCCGCGCCCAGGCCTTTCGGGCAGCCGGTCTTGGAGCCGATGACGGTGACCGTCCAGCCCTTCGCGTGGTATTGCTTGATGCGCTGGAGGACGAGCTTGGATTCCGCCTCCCACGAGCGCACGGAGAGCAGCACGAAGTTGTATTGCGAGGCGCGCCCGTAATCACCCGCCTGCCCGGCCAGCGCCAGCCCGCCCGAGCGGTTAATCATCTCCTCGGCGAAGGACATCTGCTCCCAGTAGGGCACAACAAATTGCGCCTCGGGGTGCGCCAGGAACGTCTCCGCGGCTTGTTGCGCGGAGGCGGAAACCGCGGGGATCTGCGCCTGCAGGATGACTCGGCGCGCGTCGTAATCGTTCAGCGCCGGCTGCAGCGCCAGCACTGCCGCCTGCAACAGGACAAGGGCGAGCAGGGCGACAATGCGCCAGGGGCGGGGGACGGCAATTCCGGACATGAGAGTAACCTTCCTTCAACGTAAGAGTAAGAGCCTATACTAATACGTTTCAGGATCAGTATGGGGAATCCTGCACACGATGGGAAGAAAAGTTACGTGTCGCGTAACTCATTTATGCTGCTTCCTCTCCCTTCTTGTCCTCTTTTTCCGTATCTGCTCCTCGGTCCATTCGCGGATGCGCTCGCCGCTGGGGCGGACGTCCTGGTCGCCCGCTTGTTGCTCGCGCTATTCTTCCTCGCTCATCTCCTCGTGAGCTTCGAAATCCTTGGGTGCGGTCATGGTGGCCCTCCTCACTCGGTAGTATAGTCCGGCGGGGTGTGAATCACCGCGCGATTTCTGGACATGCGCGGGAAAGGTTGTTATCGTAACGGTAATATTGCCGTTCCTGCAAGGAGGTTTCCTCATGACCGTTGATTCCTCGCGTTTTCAGTTGATTCATGCCGGCGTGGCGCAGGGCGCGATCGTGCTTGGCGCCGGCTGCTCGCCGTTTTACTCCTGGGTGGCGGAGGAGATCAGGACGTATCTGCGCCGGTTGACGGGGGCGGAGATGCCGGCCGTGCTGGACGCCGGGGAGGGCGTGCGGCTGGTGGTGGGCGGGCCGGGGGTCAACCCGACGGCGGCGAAGGCGGAAGGGGAGGGGATCGTCTCCTTTGCCGGGCTGGGCGATGAAGGGTTCCTGGTCAAGTCGGCGCTGCTGGACGGCATCCCGCATGTGTTCATTGGCGGGCATGACGAGCGGGCGACGATGTATGCGGCGTATGAATTCCTCGAGCAGTGCGGCATCGTCTTTCACCTGACCGGCGACGTCATCCCCGAAGTGAAGCACGAGCTGGCGGTCGACTTCGATATCCGCCGGACGCCAGAGATCAAGCGCCGCGGGCTGCACATGCGCCACTTCGTGATGCCATGGATGGGGCTGGACGAGTTCAAGCGCATGATCGACCAGATGGCGAAGATGAAGATGAACTACCTGGAGTTCTTCTGGTACGTGGGCGGGCCGTGGCAGGAATACGAATACCACGGGAAGGCGTTCGAGCCTGGAGACATCTACCATGCGGAGTCCGGCTATACGGCGTGGCTGATCGAGACCTACCACTTCACCCATGACGACGTGGTCATCGGGCGCGAGCGCTTCACCGACCGCAAGCCGTGCGCGCCGGAGTTCCAGGGATGCCGGAACGGGGCGGAGGCGCTGCGGGTGGCGCGGCAATTACTGCACGAGATGATTGCCTACGCGCACGAGCGGAAGATCGAGATGTGGCTGGGCGCCGGCGACTGCCCGAGCGTGCCACCCGGCCTGACGGAGCCGAACAATCTGACCGCGCACAGCTTCCTGAACTGCCCGGTACTGGCGCCCGGCGACCCGGCCGGGGTGGGGATCTGGCAGGCGATGCTGGACAGCATGGCGGAGACCTACCCGGAGGCGGACGGCTACTGGGTGTGGCTGGCGGAGCTGTATTTCCACTCCGAGGACCAGGCCACCCGCGAGGTGATCGCACAGTACCGGCACCTGCGCCCGCTGATCCCGAGCAAGGCGGAGATCATGGCGATGGGGTATGACGTCTACGTCGAGCACCTGGACGAGACGGCGCTGTATGAGGGCGACCTGGGGCTGGTGCACTACGGGGCGGCGCTGGCGGAGCATTTCACGGCGAAATACCCGCGGGCAAAGCTGGGCGTGTCGCTGCTAGGTCGATCGTACCTGTTCCGCGCGCTGGACGCCGTGCTGCCGGCGGAGGTGGCGCTGCAGAGCATGGAGGCGTGCATCTGCTGGAACCGGACTTCCAGAGTGCCGATGGAGCAGTTCGACGCCGTGCGGCATCGCGAGACCTTCCTGGTGCCGCGGCTGGACGACGACACCAACGAATTCGCCATGCAGTTCAACCTTGGCATCTACCAGAACGACCGCGTGCTGGACGGGAGCAAGGCCTACGGCCTGACCGGCATCGCCCCGCAGACAGGCCGTACGCGCGGGTTGGAGCAGAACGCCCGCTACGTGGCGGACGGCGGGTGGGACACGGCGCTGACGCCGGAGGCATTTTACGCGCGCTACCTGACGAACATGTACGGCGCGGCCGCCGAACCGGTCCGCCGCGCGTATGCCATCCTGGAGGAGAACGAGTGGGCGTTGAGCAGCATGGGGCTGGATCCAAAACGGGCGCCGTGGGTGTTCGAGGGGTTCGGCAACTTCCTGAACTACTTCAACAGCGCCGACGTGGGCTGGCTGGACCTGTTCAAGCACCAGGCCGACCCGCTGCAGGGGCCGCCGTGGGACATCAGCGTGCCGCGCGAGGAGACCATCGTCGATACGTGGGCGTACCGGCTGGAGGCCTTCACGACGACGATCGGCAAGCTGGACGCGGCATTGGATTACCTGCGGCTGGCCGCACACACGGCGCCCGCCGGCTCGCAGGCCGAGCTGCGGTATGTCACTCAGAAGACGGAAGCCTTCCAGGTCTTCCTGCGCGGGCTGTGCGCGCACATGGAGTGCCTGCTCGCCTACGACGACGCCTTCCGCGCGAAAGCGGCCGGCGAGGAAGCCGCCATGCAGGTGGCCTTCGCTCGCTGCGAGAACCGCCATGCGCAGGCTGTTGGTTTGCTGGAGCAGACCGCGTATGCCGCCGCGCAGTGCGCCGAGCACCCGACGGACAGCCACATCCTCTTCCGGTTCAATGTACGCGTACTGCTGCCGTTGCGGGCGTTTGGGGCGTTCATTCGGAATGCAGTGAACCATCATGCTGGGCGGGTGGGGGAGGAGACGGTGGAGTGGGGGGTGATATTACCGTAGTGAAGGGTAGTTCGTAGTCGCCGTGAGGCGCGTGCCCGTTGCCGAACCTAAAGCTCGTTACCAATAAAGAGTAAAAGTGGGCTCGTAGTAGCGCCGGCGCGTGCCCGTGCACGCAACTAAAGCCCGTTCACGACTTAAAAAACTTTTCTCTTTAATTCCTTACGAGCTTTAGTTGCGTGCACGGGCACGCGCCTGACGGCGCTACTACGAGCCTGCCTTTCCGCTGCGTTGGGGGCGGGCGTTAGGTTTGGGAACGGGCACGCGCCTGACGGCGCTACTACGAGCCTGCCTTTCCGCTGCGTTGGGGGCGGGCGTTAGGTTTGGGAACGGGCATGCGCCTTAGGGTGCTAGCTACCAATTATGCTTGGTTGTGGGATAGTGACGAAGCTCATATGTCCACCGTCAGGTCGGCGTTGAGGAGGGGGAGGCGGGTGGCGTTTTGCTCGGTCCAGGCGGCGGCTTCGGCGTTGAGGGGGCTTTGCACGTTGTAGCTCTGGAAGCAGATGATTTCGCCGATGCGGGCGACGAGGGCGGGGAGGGATTCGCCGGCGCTCCAGTGGTCGCCGATGCAGATGCGCTGCGGGTTGATGTTGGGGTGGAAGACGGGCGTGATCATGCGGCAGAAGGGGGGGCGGCGGGGGTATTCCTCCGGCAGGAAAACTTCGGCGCGGTGGGTCGCGGCGGGGGCGGGGGCGCTGCCCTGGACCGGGGTCAGGCCGGGGAGGTTGAATTCGAGGGTGTATTTTTCCGGCGGGTCACCTTCGGCGCCGAGCAGTTTGATGTATGGATGGTCGGTGAACGCCGCGACGATGCTGGCGTGGTCGGATTGCAGGCGGCGAAGACGTGAGATTAACATGATTATGCTCCCGGGTTGCGCGTCCTGCGATGGTTGCGCCGGCGTCGTGCCGGCGCGGGTTGCTGGTAATACGCCCTATGCATACAGGCTTACCTAGCGCACCCGTAAAGGGTGCGGCTACAACAGGTATATGCATAGGACGATCTCGTAGCCGCACCCTTTACGGGTGCGCTAGGTAAGCCTGTATGCATAAGTCGGACATGCGCGTCGTGCTTATTTCCCCTTGGTCAGCGTGGCGACGATTACCGTGGTGATGAGAAAGACGGTCTGGCCGAGGCCGAGCCAGAGGGCGAGGTTGAGCAGGGCGGTGTAGAGCGACGGCAGCGCTTTCAACTCGTCCTTGCGGGAGCCGCGCCAGAAGAGGGCGATGATGCCGGCGACCGGCGCCGAGCAGGTGATCAGCGAGAGGATGAAGAGCCAGACCACGCCGGCGCGCACGCGGGGCAGGCGTTCTTCGGTGGCGCGCCGGCGTTGAAAGTCCAGGCTGTCTTCCGGCATGGCGGAGGCGAAGGTCGCGCCGCAGTAGCGGCAGCGGACGGCCGCCGCCTGAATCTGCTGGCCGCACACCGGGCAGCTTTTGGTGTCGCTGCCCCAGAAGGAGAAGGGGATTTCCACGTCCTCCCACTTCTCGGTCGGGGGCACCTTTTCGCAGCCGTAGATGGCGCAGCCGCCGTTCTCCTGCCAGCACACCTCGTGATACGGCGTACCGCAAGCCGGGCAGGTGGCGACCGGCTCCGCATCGCCCAGCGGAGACTGGCAGATGGCGCAGCGCACGGTCGTCGTGCCCTCGGGTTGGGTGGTGGTCTGTTCCATGGCTTACCCCTGCCGTCGCTCGAAGACGAACTGCGTTTGCCCGATGCTGACGCGATCACCGTGGCGCAGTCGTATCGCGCGCACCGTGCTGTTGTTGACCAGGGCCTGATTGTCCGGCACCAGGCTTTCCAGCTCGCACTCATTGCCCGCCGAGCGGATGGCAGCGTGGAAGTCGGCGACCTGCGGGTCGTTGAACAGGTAGATATCCGCGCGCGGCGAGGAGCCGACCCGCATCATGTCCTTGAAGAGCAGGAATTCCTTGCCGGCCAGCGGGCCTTTGACCATGCGCAGCCAGGCATCGCGGGCGAGCAGCTCGACGATGCCGATGCCGGCGCCGACGCAGCCGCCGATGACCAGCAGCCCGACCAGGCGGGTATACTCCGCACTGGGGGTATCTTTGCCGACGATGAGCAGTTGAATGGGATCGAACAGCAGGCCACCCAGCAGCCCGCCGATGAGCCCGCCGAGAAAACCGTACAGCAGCAGCCGGCCGGAACGGAGCACGATCCCTTGCCCGAGCCCCATGGCGGTGCCGGCCAGCGCCCAGGCCAGGCCGCGCCCGGTGATCTGGATGAAGAGGCCGAAGCCGGTGAGGTCGCCTCCGGGCGACGACATCCCACTGGCGAGATTGGCGAGCGGCATATAGACCAGTCCGGCGAGGAACACCATTATGAGGCCGCCCAGGAAGCCGGTCAGCAATCCCACCACCCCACCGAGCAGCGCGCGGCGGGCCAGGCGGCAGATGATGCCGTCAATGGCGCCGATGGTGAGACCGATCAATCCGGCGACCAGCGGGAAGAGCAACATACCGGCTGCGGCCGACCGTGCTTCGCGCTGTTTCAGCGTGATCCCGGCATACGCCCGCGATTCCGTCCGCATCTTCCGCGTCATGTAGCCGGCCACCCACTGATCACGCAAAGGCGTGGGGAGATCATCTCGATCCACCAGGTAGACGCCCACCCGATCCCCTTCCTTCAGGGTCAGCAGGTCAAACGGTTTCCCGGTTTCCGGCGATTTGGCGCCCGCCAGCACCATAATCTCTTCCCCATTGATGGTGATGGTCCCCTGGATGGCGGACAACAGCTTATTCGCCTCGGGGCTGTCGCTTTCCAGGCCGGTGAACGCCTGCATCTTCTCGATGGGCCCCTGCAGGTAAATCATGTCCTCGAGCATCGGCTCGAGGATGGCCCAGGAGACGAGGGAGGCCAGCAGTCCGGCGAGCATGAAGACGAACCAGCTCTGCAGGTACCAGCGGCGGTTGCTGCGCGAGATGCCGCCTTCGCCGCGCAGGCTGGCCTGCCGTTTGAGCAGGTCATCGACGTGGGCATCCATCGCTTCATCGCGGGTGATGGCGATGCGTGTTTCGTCCTTTGTTCCGATCTCGGTCATCGCGCTTATCTCCCTTCAGTGGTATCTGACTGCGGGGCAGCGGACGGAAACGGTCCCACCTCACCCGCGGGTTTCGGCGCCGCCCGGCCGGCCGGGCTGTCCTTGCCCTTCTTCTTCGGCTTTTCCGGCTCTTTCAACTGCGGGATCAGCTCCGGTGGCACTTCCCAGGATACCAGGCCAACGCCGAGCTCGACGACCTTGTCGCCGACCTGTATCGGTATCGGCACGTAATTCACCAACTGCGGCTCCTTGCGCGTGGAAACCATCGATTGGTACATGCCATACCCGAGCCCGATCACCACGGCCAGCGCGAAGAGCAGGAAGGCGGAAACGAGGAAGCGGTACAGCAGCGCGCGCAGGTCATCCACCGCGCTGGTGAGCTGGCCGATGCGCTTCTGCAGCACTTCGATCTCGGCGGAGGAGGTTTTACCTGAGGCTGGGCGGGCTTGGGCGGGCGCCGGCTCGTCGACGGTACTGGCGGCGCAGCGGTGCTCGCGGCCCTCCACCCAGAAGCGGTCCACCGCCACGCTGCCGCCGTCCCGATTGCAGCAGATGGCCACCGCGCCGCCCAGCGGGTCGGTGACCAGCGCGAAGGCGGTGGGGGCGGTGAAGAAGTTCTCCTGGATGAAGCGGTCCATTTTGGAGAACTCCACGCCGAAGCCAGGGTGCGAGTGGTACCAGCCGACGATCTGCAGATCGGGGTAATCCTTATCGAGGGTGGCGTGGATCTGGTTCCAGGTTTCGTGGGTGAAGGTGACGTGGGTGGTGCCCTGGCGGGTAGAGGCGCCGCGGATGACCTCCTTCACCGAGACGAAGGGCTCGTCGTCCTCGCACACCTCGCCGACCAGCACGCCGCAAACCTCGGATTCCAGGTTCTCCTTGGTGTGCGCGACCACCTCGGCGTAGGCGCTGCGCGCAAACGCGATGCGCAGCGGCACCTCGACATCGACGGTGCCGGGGAAGGCGCGGCGGATGGGGGTGACGCTGTCCTGCCAGGCGTCCGCTTTCGCCTTCTCGTCTTTCGGTTTCTCCGCCGGCTTCTTCGACGGTTGCTGCTCGGTTGTCTTCTTGAACAACTTCATGGTTGTGCTCCATTATTGCTCGGTATGATTTTCGTTCGGGGGCGGCTCGGAGACACGGGCCCTCTCCCCCCAGCCCCCTCCCCCAATGCTGGGGGAGGGGGAGCAGGCTTGCAGGTTAAAGATAACGGAATCATATCTATTTTCCGGTGCTCCCGAACGAAGATTATGCCAAGCAATCTCCATTCACTCCGCCGCCGGCCATCCGTCGGGTCGGTCGCCGGCCAGCTCCAGGCCGAGGTAGGTTTCGCCGTGGCGCGCCCAGACGATCTCCCAGCGGGGCAGGCCCAGCTCGGCGGGCGTCAATGCCAGCAGCTCGGATCCGGGATAGAGCGTGTGCAGGAAGGCCGGCAGCGGCTCGGCGCCGCACGGGCAGTGCAGTTGCTCCTCCGGAATGCGGGCGGCCTGGCGGAAGACGCGCTCTTCGCGACCGCAGGCGGGACAGGCGAGCGTGGTGACGATTTCGCGCGTCATCTCCAGTGCATCCACCCCGCCCAGGCGCGCCGCCGCCCGCTCCCAGACGGCGGAGAGCGGCGTATCCGACCCGGCGTCTTCCAGCGTGATGATGTCGGCCGGCGGCTCGTGCCACGGGCAGTCTGGGTTGCGCGGGTAGGCGACGGGATACGAGGTGTGCCCCAGGCCCTCGAAGACAAACCCGCGACCAAGCAGCGCGTCCATTCCGTGCAGGATCTTCACCACTTCCGAGGCCTGCATCGCCCCGATGACCGAGGAGGAGAGCGGCGTGGTGGGCGTGCCGCGGTTGCTGGCCGCGCGGCGGGCGAGCAGCGAGCAGGAGCGCCGCTGATTGAGCAGCTCCCAATCGGCCTGACCCATGGTGCATTCATAACAGGCGGTGGCCGGTGGGGCGAAGCCGCGCACCACGCCCTGCAGCACCTCGATGCCGCCGTCGATCCACGGGCGCCCGACGCGCGAGCAGGCGCTGTTGATGAAGACGCGCGCCTCGCGGTTGTCCACCGCGCCCACCACCACCTGCGCCCAGCGGAACCAGCCCAGGCCCAGGTCGGTGGTGATGTCGGCGATCATCGGCAGCACGCGGGTTTCCGCGTATAACTCGCGGATGCCGCGGGCGGCGCAGTCGGCCTTGAAGCGGCCCTCGTCGCCTTCACGGAAGAGCACCGACCGGCAGAGGTTGCTGGCCTCGATGCGATCCATATCGACCACTGCCACATGGCCGGCGCCGAGCAGCGCCAGGTTTTTCAGCACCTCGTTGCCGAGCGCCCCCGCGCCGACCACCAGCACGCGGGCGGCCTTGAGCAGCGACTGGTCCCACCATTCGATCGCTTCCAGGCGCGCGAAACGTCCTTCCTGCAGCGTGAGCGGCGCTTCCATCAGCCGGCCCGTCCCGCGGTGATCTCCGGCTGCAGGCGCAATTGGTCGCCGTGCTCCACGCCGGACTGCAGCAGCGTCTGCGTATCGAGCAACTGCTGCCCCGTGCGGCGGTTATGCAGTTTGTAGCTCATGATCTGGCCGTCCGGGCTGTGCAGCGGCAGGTTCAGCCGCTCGGTGAGCAGCACGATGAGCCGATTCACCGCCACATCGTCGGGCAGCTCCGCCTCGCGGCTGCGGCTGCCGGAGACGTCGACAATTTGGACCGTCAATGAAGCCATCAGGACACTCCTGTTTAGAGAATAATGGTAATAATCCAGAGACCAAGCAATACCACGCTCCAGATCAACGCCCCCCAGACGGAGGCCGGGTTGCGCAGGTTGCGCTCGAAGGCACTCACACTCATGATGAGGCCAAGCAGCAGGGGGAGCCAGACAAACACCATCACGATTACGCCGAGGGTATTCAGGTTATCCTTGCCTTTGAACAGCATGGCAATCAACCCCGCGAAGGTGCAGATGGTGGCCAATGTTGCCCAGATATTGCAGCTGTAGGCCAGGGTCAGCAAGAGGCGCCGGTCTTTGCCCATCCCCTGCTTCGGCTTGCTCACACAGCTCGGGCAGAGGTGCACGCCGCCGACAAACGCAAAATCGCAGACGTCGCACAGGGGCGCTCGGCAGTGGGTGCACTCGAAATAGGCCGGCATCTCCGGATGGCCGACGCATTTGGACCCCAGGGGAGCCAGGAGCCCGGCAAAGGCAGGCGCGGGCGCCTGTCCCGGCGGCGCAGTGGGCGCCGGTGGCGATGCCGGAGATGGCACCGCGGCTTGCAATGCCGCGCAGGTGGCACAGACGACATTGGCGCCTTTCACCACGGCACACCCCTGGCAGAGCGGGGTGCCGCACCACACGCAAAAGGCGACGGCCGGTTGATCGGGGTGCTGCCGGCACGCGGCGCCCTCCGCCGGGGCCGGTTCAGGCGGCGTCGCGTAAGCAGGCGGGACTGCTTCGGCTTGCGGCCGGTCCGCCGGCGACATCGGCTCGACTTGGGGTGAATCGGTGGGAGAGGCGGCCGGCAAGATGCGATACGGCCCATGATCATTCACGCAGCGGGCGGTGTCCTCGTCCTGCGTGATGAGTGGTTCCCGGCATATGGGGCAGAGCAGACCCATGGCATCCTCCTGTAGTCCGTGCTATCAACTGCCGCCGGCGGCGCCAACAATAAAGCAAATCACATACATAATGAGTGTGAGAATGCCGGTGATCAGCGCCGCGTTCGCTTTGCCGGCGCCGGTGAGATTGGGATTGGCGGCGATCAGCTTTCTCGCAGTGAACGCCCTGCTGATGGCATACAGTTCCAGGACGAAAAACCAGATGGTAAAGAAGCCGAGAATCGCCATGATCAGCAGCGCACCAATACCGATCGTTGCCGCGACCAGCCCTTCCGTCGCCTCTTTACACGGGACGGACGCCGTCTCGATCATCGGCTGCCCTTTGAGCGCCATCATTTTGCAGGCGGCGCAGTATTTTCTCCCCTGCACCTCGACCAGGCAATTGAAGCAGAAGGTTTCGGCGCAGCCGGCGCAGCGATCAACCGCGGGCACTTCGGGATGATTTTTACATTGAGCGGTTGCGCTGGTAATTCCGAACGACATTATAGCCCTCTTTCCCGATGCCTCCTGGGTAAGCGGCGATAACTTGCAACGAGCGGTTTTTTAGCGTTATTGGTGCTTTCTCTGCTCGGTGAACATTTCCTCCCGCCTGCTGAAGAAAGCAAACAGAATTATATGTGCGGCATCGGGTTACCCCGGGCGGGGATTGCTTGCCACCAGTGAATTGAACTGGTATCTTATTGATCGTTATATCGTTTCCACAGGAGAACACAACCATGAAACTGCGTAATTTTGGTCATACCGGCGTTGCCGTGTCCGAGGTCGGGCTGGGCTGCTGGCAGCTTGGCGGGGCGGACTGGGGCGCGATGGACGAGGCATCGGCTTTCGCCATTCTGCAGGCCGCGGTGGACGCCGGGGTGACCTTTTTCGATACGGCGGACGTTTATGGGTCCGGCAAGAGCGAGACCTTCATCGGTAACTTCCTGAAGCAGAACAAGCTGAACGGAAAGATCTTCGTCGCCACCAAGCTGGGGCGGATGTCGGACCCGGGGTGGCCGGAGAACTTCACGCCGGCGACCATTCGCAAGCACACCGAGGACTCGCTGCGGCGGCTGCAGGTAGATTGCCTGGACCTGACGCAGTTCCATTGCATCCCCACCGAGGAGTTCCGCAAGGGCGAGGTGTTCGAGACGCTGCGCGAGCTGAAAAAGGAAGGGAAGATCCGTTTCTTCGGCGCCAGCGTGGAGTCGATGGAGGAGGCGGATTACTGCCTGCGGCAGGAGGGGTTCACCTCGCTGCAGATCATCTTCAACATCTTCCGCCAGAAGCCGATCAGCACGCTGTTCGCCGCGGCGAAGGCGAAGGGCGTGGGGATCATCGTGCGGCTGCCGCTGGCCAGCGGGCTGCTCGCCGGCAAATACACGAAGGACACCACCTTCCCGGCCGCCGACCACCGCAATTACAACCGCGACGGCAAGGCTTTCAACGTGGGCGAGACCTTCGCCGGCATCCCCTTCGAGAAGGCGGTGGAACTGACCGACGGGCTGAAGCCGTTGGTGGCGCCAGGCTGGGAGATGGCCGACTGGGCGCTGCGCTGGATCCTGGACTTCGACGCGGTGAGCACCATCATCCCCGGCGCCAGCAAGCCGGCGCAGATCACCCGCAACGTCAAGCCGAGCGAGCTGCCGTCGCTGGACGCGGAGACGCACGAGAAGCTGCGGGAGTATTACGCGCAGAACGTGGCGCAGTATATTCGCGGACCGTATTGAAATTTTGGATTTTGGATTTTGGATTTTGGATTGGGGAAGGCCGGGAGGCCTTCCCCTTTTAGCTCAGGGACAGTCCCGTGGTCTTATGAACAGGTGGGGGGAAGGCGAGCGATACTTGGTCCCGCGGGCTCGGGACAGTCCCTGAGTGTATCGGGAACAATTTCGCGGCGGGGGCCGTCTAACGGGGAAACACCATCCTCGCGACATTGGAGGTCTGTATGAAGATCCACCGTTTTCTCGCTGTGTTGATCGTGGCTGTGGCGCTGGTTGTTGCCGTGCTGTGGCGGGTGGGGCCGCTGCGGGCGCAGGAGCTGAATTACGAGCAGTTGCGCAATGAGGGCGAGCGGCTGTATGGGGAGCACTCGTATGCGCTGGCGCGTGACGCTTATGAGAAGGCGCAAAAGAAGCAGCCGCCGGAGGAGGAGCGGTGGGTGCGCTTCCGGCTGGCGGACACGCTGTGGCGGGCGACGGCGGGGGCGGATACGCCGGATAACACGAAGTTCGACCAGGCGCAGAAGGAGCTGGAGGCGCTGCTGAATGTGCCGCGCGAGGTGGATCATGACCGCGCCTGGGCAGAGGCGGCGGAGTCGCTGGGCGATTTCTGGTGGGATCGGCGGAACTCGCACAACTGGGGGCAGGCGTGGCCGTATTACCAGCAGGCGCTGGACTGGTGGGCAGGGACGAAGGACATCGAGACGGCGCGCGGGCGCTACCTGCACATCGTGTGGACGGCCAGCCGGCCATCGTGGGTCGGCGAGAACGACTGGAATTACAACTATTACTACGGCAATCTGCCGCAGCCGGTGCTGGAGAACGCGGTGCAGATCGCGGCGACGCCGCGAGATAAGTCGCACGCGCATTTCCTGCTGGCGATGTGGCTGCAGCGCAACGGGGGCGACAACGCCCAGCGCCGGCGCATCCCGGCGGAATACGAGGCGGCGCTGCAGGGCGGGAAGGCGGTGGACTGGTATGACGACGCGCTGTTCGCCTACGCTTCCTGGCTGGAGCAGCAGGGGCCGACAATGCGCGTGACGGTGGCGCAGCAGGCGGACGTGCCGCGCCGCGGGCCGGCGCAGTGGCAGCAGAAGCCGGATTACGTGAAGGCGCTGGTGTATTACCGGCGGCTGCTGGCGGAGTTCAAGCAGGGCGAGACTCGCTACTACGAGCAGGCGCGCGATCGCGTGGCGGCGATTACCGGCGCGGCGGTGGGGGTGAGCGTCTCCAACATCTTCCTGCCCGGCTCGGAGATCCAGTATTACGTGAGCTGGCGCAACGTGAAGCGGGTGGACCTGGCGCTGTACCGGGTTGACCTGACGAAGGACGTGCGGAAAGGCGACAACTGGCTGCAGAGCATCGACCTGGCCGGCGCGGAGAAGGTGACGGGGTGGTCGAAGGAGACCGGCGACAAGGGCGACTATGTGCCCGGCGGCGCAAGCTGGCGGTTCGACGAGAAGCCGGCGGCGGGCGCGTATGTGCTGGAGGCGAAGGGCGAGGGGGCGAGCGCCCGCGACCTGGTGCTGGTGAGCGACGCCACGGTGGTGCTAAAGACGTCCGGCAAGCAGGCGCTGGTCTACGCCTGCGACGTGCTGGACGGCGCGCCGCTGGCGAACGCGCAGGTGTCGCTGTGGGATGGGCAGGACAACGACTGGCAGCAGCAGACAAAGCAGACGGACGCGAACGGGCTGGCCAAATTCACGCTGCGCCCGCGCGACCGCTACCACGACCACAGCATCTTCGCGGCGATCAAGAGCGGCGAGCGGCAGGCGCTCAGCACCGGCTACAGCCAGTGGACGCAGCGAGACGAGGATTCCTGGCGCATTTATGCCTTCACCGACCGCCCGGCGTACCGGCCTGGCGAGCAGGCGCAGTGGAAGTTTACCGCGCGCCAATACGCGAACGGCATCTACAGCACCCCGGCCGACCAGGTGATCGAATATGAGATCACCGACCCGCGCGGGACGAAGGTGAAGTCGGACAAGGTGACGCTGAACGCCTTCGGGAGCTGGTTCGGCACGCTGGAGGTGACGGAGAAGATGCCGCTGGGCGAGTACCGGGTGACCTTCTGGCGCGACCGGCAGCGCGACCCCTCCATCGGCTCCGCGGTGCTCTTCCGGCTGGAGGAGTACAAGCTGCCCGAGTTCAAGGTGAGCGTGAAGACGCCGACCTTGGACGGCAAGCGCAAAGCCTTCAAGCTGGGCGACAAGGTGGAGGTGACGGTGCAGGCCGACTATTACTTCGGCGGGCCGGTGGCCAACGCCAGCGCCGAGGTGCTGGTGTACCAGAATAGCTATTACCGCACGTGGCGGCAGCACCATGATTACGAGTGGTATTACGACGACGCGCGTTCCTACAATTACGGTTACCGGGGCTCGATCGTCAAGCGGGAGACGCTGAAGACCGACGCCACCGGCAAGGCGACGCTGACCTTCGACTCGCCGCAGTCCGGATCGGACCTGGAATACACCATCGAGGCGCGGGTGACGGATGCCTCGCGGCGCGAGATCGTGGGGGCGGACACCGTGCGCGTGTCGCAGCGGCTGTACGCCGTCAACGCCACGCCCGAGCACAACCTCTACCAGCCGCAGGACAAGGTGACGGTGAATTTCGAGGCGAAGGACGCCAACGAAGGGCCGGCGCAGGCGGAAGGCGCGGTGACGGTGACGCGCAACACCTGGCACGAGGTGTGGGTGAGCCCGGCGGGCAAGGACGTGTCCGGCGTCGAGCTGGAGCGGATGCGCGCGCTGGGCAGCTTCCCGCCGGCGGCGGGCGACGGTGTGCCCTGGCGGTTGAAGAAGCGGGGGTACGAGACGGAGAAGGTGCTGGAGCGCACGGTGAAGACGGACGCGGAGGGGAAGGCGGAGCTGGTCTTCACCCCCGGGCGCGAGGGTTACTACCAGGTGAACTGGTACAGCGAGGACCGCGACGGCGACCCGGTGGAGGCGAATGCCACCGTGTGGGTGGCGAGCAATACCAGCACGGACATCGGCTTCCGCACCGGCGGCGTGCAGATCATCGTGGACAAGGACACCTTCCGCGCCGGGCAGACGGCGGCGATCATGCTGACCGCGCCGACGAACGACCGCTACATCCTCTTCAGCATGGAGGCCGACGACCTGTTCAGCTATCAACTGGTGCACCTGGAGGGGCCGGTGAAGCTGCTGCAGGTGCCGATCACCGAGCAGCACGAGCCGAACATCTTCCTGGACGCGACGATGGTGAGCGACCGGCAGCTCTTCACCGACAGCAAGCAGGTGATCGTGCCGCCGGTGGGACACTTCCTGAACGTGCAGGTGACGCCGGACAAGGCGCAGTACCTGCCGCGTGAGGAGGGGACGCTGACGGTGACGGCCCACGACGCGGACGGCAAGCCGGTGTCCGCCGAGCTGGCGCTGGGGCTGGTGGACGAGTCGGTGTTCTACATTCAAAAGGACTACGCCGGCGACCCGCGCCAGTTCTTCTATGGCACCAAGCGGAGCGATAATGTGCGCACGCAGGGCACCGTGCAGTACCGCCGTTACGCGCAATTGACGGAGACGGACGGGCAACTGGTGGATATTTTCACCATCCGGGAGCGGGCGGAGCGGGGGATCAGTCCCGCCGATCTGTCGGTAACCAACGACTACTTTGCCCGGGATGAGGCGGTGCCGTCGCCATCAACCGCTCCCATGGGGCCTGCCGGGCCGGCGGGCGCCGCCGGGCCGATGGACGCCGGGGGAGACGGGAGGGCGTATAAGCTGGCATTCAGCGATTCAGAAGTGAATGAGAGAAGTGACAAGGATGAGCGCGGTGGCTGGGCGGACGAGAAAGGGAAGCGCGATGCCGGCGGGGAAGCGGGACCGGCGGTGACGGTGCGCAGCGATTTCCGTTCCACCATGTTCTGGGGGCCGGAGGTGAAGACTGACGCAGACGGCAAAGCCACGGTGAAGGTGAAGTTCCCTGACTCGCTGACCGGCTGGAAGGCCACCGCGCGGCTGGCGACGGCGGGCAACCAGTTCGGCATCGCTGAAGGCGCCGCCCGGACGAAGCAGCCGCTCATCGTGCGCCTGCAGGCGCCGCGGTTCTTCGTGGTGGGGGACGAGGTGACGGTGTCTGCGGTGATCAATAACAATACCGATGATGAGGTGACGGTCACACCGGATATCGAGACCGGCGGCGCGCTCGAGGGGTATACGCGCTTGCGGACAGCCAAGCTGACAATTGCCCCCAACGGTGAAGCACGACAGGACTGGATCATCCCTGTGCAGCAGGCAGGCGAGGCGAAGATCAAAGTCACCGCCAAAGGTGATAAATATTCCGACGCCATGGAGAAGACCTACCCGGTCTACGAGCATGGCGTGGAGAAGCTGCTGGCGAAGGCGGGGAAGGTGCGGGGGAAGGACACGCGGATTACGCTTGATCTGCCGAAGCGCAAGACGGAGTCGACCGAGCTGACGGTGCAGGTGGCGCCGAGCCTGGCGACGACGGCGCTGGACGCGCTGCCGTACCTGATCGATTATCCCTACGGCTGCACAGAGCAGACGATGAGCCGCTTCCTGCCGACGGTGATCGCGGCGAAGACGCTGCAGGACCTGGGGCTTTCGCGCGAGGATATCGCCGGCAAGCTGTTCGGCGGCATCGAGGTGGAGACGGCGGATAAGACGCATCCGGGCGGCAAGGAGGACCTGGCGCGGATGGATGCGATGATCGCGCAGGGGCTGGATCGGCTGTACGACTTCCAGCACGCGGACGGCGGCTGGGGGTGGTGGAAGGACGGCATCACCGACCATTACATGACCGCCTACGTGGTGTGGGGGCTGTCGCTGGCGAAGAACGCCGGGGTGGTTGTGCGGCAGGACGTTATGGACCGCGGCGCGGAGTACCTGCGGCTGCACCTGGTGGAGGAGGAGGAGCGGGCGGATCTGCAGTCGTGGATGCTGCACGCGCTGGCCTCGTACCGGAACAGCCAGAAGGGCGACCTGCAGATGTCGGAGTTCGAGAAAAAGGCCTTCGACAACCTGTGGGAGAAGCGCGACCGGCTGAACGCCTACACCCGCGCCATGCTCGCGTTGAGCGCGCAGTATTACAACCGGACGGAGCAGGCGCAGGCGCTGGCGCGCAACCTGGCCAACGGCGTGCAGGTGGACAAGACGCCGGACACCTCGGTGGTGATGGAGGGCCCGCAGGCGTCGCTGGCCACCGTGCTCGCCACTTCGCACTGGGGCTCCGACAAGAACTACTGGCGCTGGTCGGAGGGCGGCATCGAGGCGACCGCTTTCGCGCTGCGCGCGCTGATCGCCATCGATCCGAAAAATCCGCTGGTGGAATCGTCGATGAACTGGCTGGTGAAGAACCGCCGTGGGGCACAGTGGACGAACACGCGCGACACCTCCTTCGCCGTGCTGGCGTTGTGCGACTACCTGCGCGCCAGCGGCGAACTGGCGCCGGAGGCGGAGTTCGAAGTGCTGGTGAACGGCCAGCGCGTGGGGCGGCAGAAGGTGACCGCGAAAGAGGCCTTAGGCGCACCGAGCCGCTTCGCGGTGGACCGGAAATTGCTGAAGGACGGCAAAAACGAGATCCGCATCCGCCGGCTGGACAATGGCGACGGCCCGCTGTACTTCTCCATGCAGGCCTCCTTCGTCAGCCTGGAGGAGCCGGTGACGCCGGCGGGCAACGAGATCTTCGTGCGCCGCGCGTATTACAAGTCGGAGGGGCGGCCCACGCTGCTGAAGGGCACGGTGTACGATCAACTGCCGCTGCTGGACGGCGGCACGGTGACCAGCGGCGACCGGGTGGACGTGGTGATCACCGTGGAGGCGAAGAACGACTACGAGTACCTGCTCTTCGAGGACCTGAAGCCCGCCGGGTTGGAGGCGGTGCAACTGCGCAGCGGGGAGGCGCTCTACGCCCGCGAGCTGCGCGCCGACGCCACCGACCGCACCTTCCTGGGCGGCAAGGTGGACCGCGAGGAGAAGGACTACACCGGCCGCACCGCGTGGATCTACCAGGAGCTGCGCGACCGCAAGACGGCGCTGTTCATCGACCACCTGCCGCAGGGGGTGTGGGAGATCCACTACCAGCTCCGCGCGGAAGTGCCAGGCCAGTTCCACGCGCTGCCGGTGCTCGGGCAGGCCATGTATGTGCCGGAGATACGGTGCAATGGGGCGGAGATCAGGATGACGGTGGCGGACAGGAAAGAATGAACCGATGACAGATCAGGTGTGAAAGGCACATTCATAGTCTGGAAGGAGGCGAGAGCCCCGCCGATGATAGGTTAGCTTACCTGTCATCGAGCGGGGCTCTCGCCTCCTTCCAGACTGTGAATCTCGGTTCCACCGCTTGCCTAAATTCGGGCGGGGCTCTCGCCTCCTTCCAGACTGTGAATCTCGGTTCCACCGCTTGCCTAAATTCGAGCGGGGCTCTCGCACCCTTCCAGACTGAGAATCTTAGTTGGTTACCTTACCAGTTGGTCGAGCAGCTCGCTGCACCCCCGCGCCACGACTTCGCCGACGTTGGGCTGGTAGCAGAACAGGTTGCAGTACATCGGGCAGAGGGTGGCTTCGTAGTGTTTGATGGTGAAGGCGTGCTGGTCGGGGAAGTAGCCTTCGCTGCCGTTGGTTTGCTCTGAGATCAGCGTGACGGGGCAGGGGGAGGCGGCCTTGATTTCGCGGCCGAAGGCGGAGAAGAGCTCGCCGGGGATGCCGAGGATGGCGGCCGGGCCCACGCGGAAGGCTTGCAGGGGGACGGGGCGCTCGGTGGGCTGGGGCTGGCCGGATTGCAGGAAGGTCAGCGCCTCCTGCGCCCACTCCAGGCGCGTCTTCACCTCGCAGTATTCCCAGTTCTGCGGACCGGGTTGCGGAATGTGCGGCAGCAGCTCGGAATACTGCTCGATCAGCTCGTGCAGCCGGCTTTCCGGGGGCAGCGGGGCGAGGGGGAGGGCGCACTCCGCGGTGGCGCAGGCCAGTTGCCCGGTCTGCTCGCCGCGCGCCCGCGCCAGCGCATACATCGCCGACGCCGCCAGCTCCTGGCCCACCTGACGGCAGGCGGCGGGAGCGCGCTCGGTGTTGCCGAACACAAATCCGGCCGGATTGAGATCGCCGCAGGCGCCGGTCAGGTAGAGCACCTCCACGTCCTCACCCATTGCCTGGCGGATCTCCGCGCGCACCAGGTACGGGAAGTCGGGGGTCATCAGCGCGTGGAAGCCGTGCAGCGTGACCGGGTGGCAGGCGTAATTCACCAGCGCGGCCAGCGGGCGGCCGTCGGCGGCGTCGATGCGCACCACGCCCACCTGCTCATCCACCGGGCCGCCATCCACCACGCGGTTGACGGAGAGGCCCTCGCAGATGGCGTAGCCGGCGCCGATCTCCGACGGCTGTGGGGAAGCGGATGCCCTGGCAGCCAATTCAACCAGTTGTCCCTGCAGCTTCCGGCGGTAGGCGTCGTCGGGTCGTCCCCAGTTGCGGTAGGTGGCGGTGGCCGGGCCGTTGTGCGTGTGGGTGGCCGCCAGCATGATATTTTCGACCGGCACCCCGCAGCGCCGGGAGGCGGTGGCGCGGATCGCCTCCGCATAGGGCGTGTCGAAGCCCACCACGTCGGCGGTGATCAGCAGCGCGCCGGTGAAGCCGTCGGTCAGATACAGCGCCTGCGCCGTCAGCGGGTGCAGCACCCCCGACGACTCGCCGAACGCTCCGCCGGCGAGATCGACGCCGACCGGAGGCGTGATGTCCATGGACGCCACTCCGGCGCAGATGATGGGCATATTTTATCCTCTCTTTGTTATTCCGTATTTTCGCTCAGGGACTGTCCCGAGCCCACGGGACCTAATGCCTGTAGCTCGATTTAACGCCCGGAATAGGACCACGGGACTGTCCCCCCTCGTGCGAGAGGTAAGCCTTAACCACGTGGGGGGACAGTCCCGTGGTTATACAACCAGCGCACAATTTGAAAGACTGGCTCCGGTCACGCGGGCTCGGGACAGTCCCTGAGCTAGGACACGGCCATCGGGGACTGTCCCCCCGCGTGCGAAAGGTCGGCCTATCCACGCGGGGGGACAGTCCCGTGGTGATTCAAACGGTTATTGGGGAAGACGACCAGATACTGGTTCTGCGGGCTCGGGACAGTCCCTGAGCAGTTCCCAGCCCTCGCCGTTTTTCACCAGCCGTACGTTCGGCCGCTCGCCCTGATAGGGCACGAGCGCGATGATGAATTCTGCGGTCTCGCCTTTTCCGGCCTGGCGCCAGGTGAGGCCGGTGATGGGCTGGACGTAGTTGGCGCCCATCCGCTTGGTGGCGTCCCACAGGCGCCAGTCGGCCAGCTCCGGCATAGGCACGGAGGCGGGCTGCGGCTCGAGGATGGGCGCTTCCAACGTCTCCGGGTTGCCGGCGAGGATGAGCAGGCCGTCGCCGCCCAGCAGGCCGGGGGCAAGTTGTTCGAGGGCAACGGGGGTGTGCAGCAGCCAGTCGAGCTGATGGCCGTCCAGCTTGCCGGTGAGGCGGTCGTAGATAATCCAGCCAATGCCCTTGATGAAGCGGATGGTGCGGTCGTGGAGGATGCCGTAGGCGTGCTGATAGGCATAACTGCGCATGGAGAGGACATCTGCCTTTTCGCCGGGCTGCCATGCCGTCAGCTCGACTACCTTCTCCGGCTCCGCGTCGTCGATGGCCACCACGTTGTGGGCGCGGATTTTGCGGAACCAGTCGACGTAGCGCGGGTCATCGTAGCTGGCGCCGCTGCCGGTGTCCAGCGCAACCGGCCTCCCGTAGCCGTAGGCAACGAAGCTCATGGTGTCCGGGTGGCTGTGCTGGCCGCCCAGCGGGCCGTGATCGACCGCCATGTAAAAGTGTTCGTCGCGCATGAAGGTATAGTGCGAGGGCAGCGAGGCCGATGCGGTGGGCGGCTGCAGCAGGTCCGGCCGGCCGAAGAGCGCCGCACCGCGCAGCTGGTCGCGGCGCATCGGGTTGGCCCCGAAGTCGCCGAAGGCGGCGATGGCGCCGTCGGGGGCAGTTAGTTCGCGCAGCCACTCGTGCATGCGCGCGAGCTTTTGCTGCATGTCGGGGGCGACCAGCTCGCTGAACCGCGCCTGCTGCCCGTTGGCGAGCACCACCGCCGTCGCCTGCATCGGGTTGCTCATCGCCACCCAGTGATAGCCGCAGCGCTCCAGGTAACCGCCGTCGGGGTAGAGCTCGCGCTGCAGGTGGAAGCTGATGGCGCGGGAGGCCACCTGCGCCCAGTAGTCGCTCTCCGGAAACTCCGGGAACATGGCGGCGACGATGGCCAGCGCGGAGCTTTCGTAAATCTGATGGTTGCCGAAGTTGTAGGATGTGCTGACGTTGAAGGCAGCGAAGCGCGCGGAGCGCAGCATGGCCCACATCACCGCGGCATGGGTTTGCGGCGACAGGCCGGCATGGCGCATGGTCAGATAGACATAGGCCACCACCGCCGCCCGCATGATCTGGTAGTCGTGGTACGGATGTCGCGCGTTCGTTTGGACGTGTATCAGCTCGGTTTTCGCCAGCATACCGTGCAGCAGGTGGTCATGCACCGCCACCGCGCGCTCGAAGGCCTCTACATAGCGACGGTCGCCGGTGAGCAGCCAGGCGTCGCCCAGCGGTTCCAGGCGCTCGAGGTTGAAGGCCTCGGGCTGATCGGTCTGCCAGCCGGCGATCTCGGTGACCAGCTTCTCCGCCAATTCCATGGCGAAGGGCCGGTCGATCTCCGGGATGCCTTCCACGCCGGGGAGGTAGCTGTCCCAGCGCAGCGGCAGCGGGCGCTCGCGCTTTGCCAGGGATTCGGCCCAGGCTTCCCAATCAGATAAGCTCAGCGCTTCGCGGGTCTGCTGGTCGCTGATGTCGTTGATTTGCACGCGGAAGTAGACATATCGCTCTCGGTAGCGGCGAAGATAGGCGCTGATCTGGGCTTGCCGGTCTGCCGTCTCGCCGCCGAAGCGAATCGTGCCGAATAGCTCCGGATGCAATGCGTCGCCGAAGGTGGGGGCCCACTGCACGTAGCCGCCGGGCTCGGCGGGGTTCACGCGCATCACGTTCAGGCCCCATGTCTCACCGTCTGCCGGCGTTCGCCCGAGGATCGCAAAGGGGAAAGCCGCCTCTACCACCCAGGCGTCATCCTCGAAGGTGACGTGAAACTCGAAGTCGGGGTGCCACCCCTGCACCTGCCGGTTGTTGAACCCGCGCAAGGTGACCGGCACGCCGGTGGGCGGCAGGATGAAGTGCTGGTATTCGGTGCGGGTCAACCCGGGGTCGAGCTGCACCTCCAGTGCGTCGTTCCCCCAATCATCCCGCCCGTAGGCCGGCTTGCGCTCCGCCAACTCGCGCACGCGCGTCATGTCTGCCGCCACGCAGCGGGCCCGCAGGTGCAGCGCCTGCTCATCTCGCCACAGCTCGACTTCCGTCGCCTCGACGGCGACGCTATCGCCTTCACTGTTCATGAATTGCCCAAGCACGCCCGGCACTACGGCGGACGACGCCGGTTGCGTGAAGGGACAGGGGAAGCCGAGCCAGTCGGTGGAGAGGATTTTAGTGTGCATATTGGATTATTTCGAGAGCGGGTGGGGGATTTCCTCCCCTTATGAGAACCGGCAGGAGAACCAGTGCCAACCGTCATTCATCTGCCTGGTAATGGGACGAGCACTGTTTGGAAGCATGGCGACAGCCGCGCGCTCGGTGCCAGAGTAGTGCCTGTCCGCTTCGAAGTGAGATGGCGTTATGCCTTGGTACCAGGCGCGCGGCTATCGCCATGCTTCCACACAGTGCTCGTCCTGTTAACGGGCATGAAGGAGACGGGCGGCACTGGTTCGCCTACCGCTTCTCTAGGGCAGGCGCGGATGTGCGGCGGAGTACCGCCGCAGGCCTGCGGTCCCAGGGGTTACAGCTCCACCAGTTCGGTCCCCATCAGCGTCATCGACTGCCACCCGTCTTTCGTCACTACGCCGGCGTCCTCGAGGAGGTAGCAGATGTTACCCAGGCCTTCCACCAGTTCGATGACCAGCGTCATGTTTTCCTCGATTTCGGTGGTGTAGTTGGGGGTCAGCGAGGGCTGCTCGTGGCACTCGATGCCCAGGCTGTGGCCGACGGAGGGGATGGCGGGGAGGTTGAGTTTCTCGCGGAGCACCATCGCTTCGGCGTGCAGGTCGCAGACGCGCTTGCCGGGGACGATCAGTTGCGCAATCTCCTCGCGGCAGCGGACCATGCGGTCGTAGACGTCGCGCAGTTCGGGGGAGGCTTTACCGAGCACGGCGTTGCGGCCGAAGTCGGTGGTGTAGCCTTTCCAGACGATGCCCATGTCGCAGAGCACGTAATCGCCGGGCGCGAAGGCGGCGGTGGGCATGGTCTGCTTGTTCCACGGGAATTTAGAGACGTTGTCCTGCGGGAAGACGTAGCCGAAGTGCGGCGGCGGGCAGAGCGCTTTGGCGGCCATCGCCATGATCAGCGCGCGCGCCTCGGGCACCGTCACGTTGGGCCGGCTGCCGATCAGGCTGAACATCTCACGGTAAATGTCTTCGGCGACACGGTAGGCTTGCTGCTGGCGAGCCTGTTCCTGCGGGGTCTTCACCGAGCGCATGCTCCAGAAGATGGGGCCGGCATCCACGAACTGCGCTTTCGGGAATTGCGCGCGCAGGCCGTCGAGGATCATCGCCGGCAGTTGGCGCATCTCCACCCCGATGCGCGCGTCCGCCAGCCCGCGGTCGCGCAAGGCGCCGGCCAGCACGTCCAGCGGCGGCTGTCCTTTGAAGGCGCAGGCGGGGCGCACGTCCTTCACCCAGGAGTCCTTGAAGACGTAGGCGCGGTTGTCGTGCACCACCACGAAGGGATTCTGCAGATCGCGCGCCAAGCCGGCGAAGTAATGCGGCATCTGGCACCCGTCGTCCTCGGTGTCCAGCATATGCGCCACCTCGGGGTATTCCCAGTAGACGATCCCGAAGCAGTCGGTCAGGTAGGCCACGTTGGAGCGGCGGGAGGCCAGCAGCAGGTCGATGCCCGCCTCGTTCATCAAGCGCTGTGCGCGCTGGGGGTCGAAGAGTATTTCAGACATGGTTCACCTCTATACATAGGGCGGGGTTCGCTTTAAAAAAGATTGAAAAAATTTTACAGATTGAAATGATATATGATTTTTCATTTCAATCTGTAAAATCTTTCCAATCTTTTTTAAAGCGAGTCCTGCTGTATCTATCCGAAAGTTTCCCTACAGACCCGTAGGAAGTTTAAGCCGAGCACTTTCTGCACGTCCGCTTCACCGTAGCCGCGGTCGAGGAGGGCCTGGGTGATGCGGGGCATCTGGGACAGGTCGTCAATAGCCCAATTCAGCACGAAGGTGTTCTGATCCTCCTGCAGCTTGCGCCAGGCGCCTTCGGTAGGGAAGAAATCGCAGCCGAGGGCGACGTGGTCGATGCCGACGGTTTGCGCGACGTGGTCGACCTGCTTCACCACGTCGGCCGGGGTCGGGTTGTCGCCCAGGTAGGAGTTGTAGAAGTGGACGCAGAGCATGCCGCCGGTGTCCGCCAGCGCCTGGAGCTGGCGGTCGGGCAGGTCGACGGTGACGGCGGCGCAGGCGCCATGGGAGACGATGACCGGCTTCGCGCTCGCTTCCGCCGCGGCGAGGAAGACGCTGCCGCCCAGGTGGGTCAGGTCGACGATGATGCCCAGCCGGTTGCACTCGGCGATGACCTGGCGGCCGAAGTCGCTCAGCTGCCCATCCGGCACCACGTGGTTTGGGTAGATCCAGGCAAGCTGCAATTCCCGCAGGCCCAGCCGGTGGAACAGCCGCAACGGGGCAATGCTACCCTCCAGCCAGCGGCTGCCCTCGCAGCCGAGCATGATGGCGACCTTTCCTTCCGCCTTCGCGCGCTCGATGTCGGCGACGGTGCGGACGAGGATGCTGCCGGTGGCGTCGATGTCCGCCAGCGCGGCTTCCATCCCTTCGGCCATCCGGCGCAACCAACCCTCTTGCATGGTGGCGGACGCTGTGGTGCCCGCCTCGACATCGACGTCGAGCGACACCTGAAAGCACTTGCACGTCACCCCCCCGGCCAGCATGTGGGGCACGTCCTCGGCGATGGGGCGGTGGTCGTGCATGACGGCGATGACCGAGCGATTATGTAGATCGGTAGTCATGGCATCTCCCGAGACAACAAAAGGCAGGCGCAGTGTTTATGCATTCAAACTAAAGGAAAATAAGCGCGCGTTCTCCAGGTAAAACTTCAGCCGCACGGTTTGTCCGGTTTCTTTGCCTGCAAACCGAGTAGGCCGATGGTGAGAAAATTGGTGGCAATCAATGCGGATCCGGGAAAATACAAGGCGGGATCCATCCAGCCGCTGGAGACCGGATACATCAAGCTTATGCCTGCGTTGATTCCACCCAAGATGCCGGCGACGAGATTCAGGAACCGATGGGCGCGTAATAACGAGCCCATCTCGACACTCATCACCCATCCCCAGACCATGCCTGCGACAGCGCCGATACCTGCCAGGTAAAATTTGGCGCCTGCTTTATCGTGCAGGAGATAGATGAGAATCCCACCGATGACCGACACGACAAACCCACCGATAATGTTGGCTTTCGAGCGATACAGAATCATTGTCTTCCTCTCCTCCTGATGAGTAAGACCGGCTGCTTAATCTTTCTTCACGCCGACTCCCTCAACCTGCCAGGATTCGTAAATGTCCGCGATCACCTCATCGATCGACCCGCGGTGGGATTCGACGTCGAGCAGCTCGGTCTGCGCGGCGGCGGTGTTGAGGAGGTCGGTCAACGCGGTCGTGCCGGCGTCGAAGTGATACTCGTGGCGGCCGTTCTCGCTGGCGATGAGCTCCGCGCCGGGGAGGGTGGGGGCGGCTTCACTCGCGGCGTGCAGCACCAGTACCCGGCGGTCGGCGTAGGTGCGGCGCAATTCCGTGAAGTCGCCGTCGAAGGCGATGCGGCCTTGCGCCAGCATGACGATGCGGCCGGCGAGCTGCTCCAACTCCGCCATGTCGTGGCTGGTGAGGAGCACCGTCACGCCCTGCTCGCGGTTCAGCTCCTTGATGAACTGGATGATCTGCCGCTTGGCGAGCACGTCCACGCCGATGGTGGGCTCGTCGAGGAAAAGGATCTCCGGCTGGTGCAACAGCGCCAGCCCGAGGTCGGCGCGCATGCGCTGGCCCAGGCTCAACTCGCGGGCGAGGGAGTGGAAGAAATCGCCCAGGCCAAGCAGCTCCTTCACCGTATCGCGCATGCGCTCGAAGCGCTGTTGAGGGATGTCCCACACCACGCGCTTCCACTCGAAGGTGGCGGCGACGGGGTGGTCCCACCAGAGCTCGGTGCGCTGGCCGAAGACGATGCCGATGCGGGACACGCAGGGGATGCGCTGGCGCACCGGGTCCATGCCGAGCACGCGCACCTGCCCCACGTCCGGGTGGAGCAGGCCGGTGAGCAACTTGACGGTGGTGCTCTTCCCCGCGCCGTTGGGGCCGGCGTAGGCGACGATCTCGCCGCGGCGGACCGTCAGGTCGACGTCCGACAGCGCATGCACCGCGCGCACCCGCGGGCGAAAGAGCGTGCGCAGCACGTCGCCCAGCCGCTCCGAGCGCTGGCGCTGGCGGTAGGTTTTGCAGACGCCGTGCAGCTCAACGACGGTGTCCGTAGTCGGTGTATCGTGATGAACCGGTGTTGACATAATGACGCAATCCTCGCGAAAAGACGAAGGCGGCGATGGCCAGCCAGACGACCGCCAGCAGCGGGGTGAGCAGCAGGCTCGCCGCCGGGCGCAGGCCCAGCAGCGCCTGTGACGGGTACCAGGCCATCAGCCCGATGGGCAGCACGGTGACCAGACTGCCCAGCAGCAGCGGGCCCAGGCCGTCCAGCGGAAAAATTTTGATTTCCTCGATGACGTTGCTCACGTCGCTGGTGATCTCCTCCGCCCCGCGCGGCGCCCAGAAGGCGAGGCTGCCCCAGAGGAAAGCCACCGCCACCATGATCAGCGCGGAGGCGAGCATGTTGAGCAGCAGCAACCCCGTCCAGCCGGCGGTGATCGGCAACCCCAGGCGGGGGATCGACCAGCAAAACAGCGCGATGCCCGGCAGATAGGTGCACGCGCTCTCGAACGGCGTAAACCCCTCGGTCAGCAGCATCATCCACAAGGGTTGCGGGATGATCAGCGAATGGTCGAGCTGCCCGCGCCCGAGCCGCCGGCTGATATGCAGGATATTGAATCCGCAGAAGGTATTGACAATCCCGCGGACGAGGTTGCTGTAGGCGAGCATGAAGATGGCCTGGTCGCGGGTCCACGGGCCGATGCCGTCGAAGCGCGCCGCCACCAGCAGCATGGCGGTCACCGTGCCGAGGTTGATGATGATGTCGGACACGAAGCAAATGAGGAAATACCGGGTATCGCGCACCATCCACAGGAAGTTCAGGTATCCGTGCACCCCCCAGAGCCGGAAAAGCTGCCTGATCTTACCCGCCATATGTCACCAGCCTTTCCCGCTGCGAACGCCAGACCCAGAGGGCGAGCGGCCAGAGGACGATGCACCAACCAAGCTGCATGGCAAGCAACGGCAGCGGCGGGCCGGTCTCCGTGTAGATGCGCAGCGGCGCGGAGGCCATGGCGGCGAAGGGCAGCCAGCCGAAGACCCGGTCCAGCCCCCACGGCATCACCGCCAGCGGGATGACGGCGCCGGAGAAGAGGACCGTCAGCGCCATGCGCAGGCTGTTGACCGCGTAATCGCCCTGGCCGAGGGCGACCACCAGCGAGCCGAAGAACAGATCGAGCGCCGCCCCCACCGCCACTGCCAGCAGCAGGCTGAGCAGGAACCAGGGGACGGCGACAAGATGCGGCGGCAGCGGGTTCACGCCCAGCAGCGGCGCCAGCAGCAGCAGCGGCAGCCGGAAGAGCAGAAAGCCGACGCCCCACGTCGCCAGCGCCTCCGCCACGTATTGCGGGAAGACCGGCATGGGCCGCAGGAAGCGGGTGACGATGGCGCTGTTCCAGAGCTCGCCGGCGAAATTCGTTCGGAAGGAGAGGAAGCCGGCGAACACGTAGCTGATCAGCGTGTAGGTGAGCACTTCCGAGAGCGTCATGTCGCCCACCATGCCATGCCGCGCGCCGATCATGCGCCAGATGGAGAACAGCACCACCGTGCGCAGGATGGAGATGCCGTGCCCCAGCATGAACAACGGATCGTCGCCGAACGTCGCCGTCGCCGCCATGGCCGCGGTTTTGCCGTATTGTCGGAGAGCGTGCGTAAGCATAAGTCGTCCTGAGAGCGAAAGGCACCTGCTCAACACGGATTGCCCGCACGATACGTGCGGTTCCGCGTTCAGCAGGTGCCTCATGGGCCAGGTGGCACCTCCTGCGGGAGTATGGTTTTTTCGCCGGCTGGCCGAAGAGCATGCTAACGCAAGTGATGGCCTGGCGTCAAGTACTCAGGGACTGTCCCGGCTCAGCGGGATTGATGTCCGTATTCCGAATCTAATGCACGTAATAAGACCAGCGGGACTGTCCCCGTGCATAGGTAAGCTTACCTATGCACGGGGACAGTCCCGCTGGTCCCACTACTGGCTTAAGGTTTGAAAAACGAGCCCTGGTCCCGCTGAGCCGGGACAGTCCCTTGCACTTTTGCAGGAGTTCCCGCTGCCCTATAGTGAGGTAAGCTTGCCTATACAAGGGGACAGTCCCGCTGGTCCCATCACCGGCGTTAGATTCGAAGAACAAGCACCGGTTCCGTGGGGTCGGGACAGTCCCTGAGCTAGCAGGACTTCCTTTCCGGTGAGTAGAAATGCCAATACCGGCATGGAATTCACCACCCACACTCTCGTCCTCATTGCGCTCATTATGTTGCTGGCCAGTATATTGCAAAGCCTCGTCGGCTTCGGGTTCGCCATCTTCGCCGTGCCGCCGCTGTTGATGCTCGGGCTGTCGCTGCCGGAGGCGGTGGCCGTGGCGCTGGCGGGCACCTTCGTGCAGGGCGTATCGGCGGTGGTCAAGCTGCGCGGGCATATCCAGTGGCGCGCTATCAGCCTGCTGGCGCTGATGCGCCTGCTGATGATCCCCGTCGGCATCGCCATCATGATGCTGCTGGTCGAGATGGGAGAAGCACGCACGAAACAGGGGGTGGGGGTGGTGCTGCTGATTTCGCTGCTCCTGTGGGCCGTGGTGCGCGTGCAGCCGCGCGACCGGCTGGCGCCCGGCTGGGGCGTGGCGGCCGGCATCGGCAGCGGCCTGCTCGGCGGCAGCGTAGGCATGGGCGGCCCGCCGTGCGTGCTGTGGGCGCTGAGCCACCGCTGGAGCAGCGAGCAACTGCGCTCCTCGCTCTTCACCATCTTCTGCTCCACGGTGCCGGCGGAGTTCCTGTTGCTCTGGTGGAAATTCGGCCAGAAGCCGGTGCACGCTTCGCTCCTCGGCCTGCTGCTCACTCCCCTTGTCGTCGCCGGCACCGCCCTCGGCCTGTGGCTCTCCACCCACCTCCCCACCACCCGCCTGCGCCACGTCATGGTCGGGCTGCTGGCGGTGACGGCGGTGTATGCGATCGTGCAACCGTTCTTCCACTAAGACAACCGGCGCTATTGATAAAACGCCATCTACCGTTTACCATGGATCATCACTTCCTACCAGACTCCAGGAGGAGGTAAACGCTAATGGATATCCCACAGCTTATCGAGCAACTGCAGAGCGATATACACACGGTCCAGTCCGCCAACTCTATCCTCAGGAATGCGGGGAATAAAGCGGAGTCACTGTTGCATGCGATCTCAACGAGCACGGCCAACATCAAATTCGTCGTCTCCGATCTTGTCGATGCGGGAGCTGGGGCGGTCGAGCCGCTGCTGCAGGCGCTCTCAACGAGCGAGGGAACGTTTCGCACGAAAATCGTGATGATCCTCGGGAAGATCGGAGACGCTCGGGCGATTGAGCCGTTGATCGATCTTCTGAACAGAAGCGACGGCAAAGTCGGCAACACCATCCGTGTGGCCTTGTGGCGGCTTGGGGCCGTCGATACAGTACTCGAGGTTCCGCATGCCGAAGCACCGCACGATGCTCGTGCGATAGCATCCCTGCTGCAAATCGAGTGTGCCCGTATGATGCAACCCGTGACAAATGTCTACACAGTAGAAAATCGCGTCTGTACGATGCTTGGCGCCGGTAATCTGTCCTCCGTGCCGGCGCTGATACAAAAATTGCTTCAATTACCTGCCCACGCCTGGATCTGGCCGAATTGGGGCACATATACCGAATTTCTCAAGGCTCATCGCGACCTTGCGCTCCCGCGACTCTTCGAACTTGTGCTGTCGGATCGGCCTGATGACGTCACCCATGCGGCATCCATCCTCTGCCATATACGGGAACCCCAAAGCCGGGAACCGTTGTTGACGGCTTTTCGAAAGGCCACGGATCGTGAAATGCGGTACCGCATTGCCGAAACATTGGCCAGCATACGCCAACAGGAGCTTCCTGCTGATGTGTCCGAGTGCTTGCTGGATGTTGTAAGGCACGGCGATGAGGCCAACCGTTTTTTCGTGCTGAATCTCATCGTAGAACGAGGCCATGCGCAGGCGCTGCCTACCGACATCATCCAATCAGCCATCGAAACAGCGCGGAAGTCTGGGAGTAGTGATCGTTGCGATGCCATCCGGTTGCTGGGTGCCATTGGTGGGACGGAAGCGATAGATACGCTGATTGAGATCGTGAAGCAGCGCAATGGCAACTGGAGCTCGCTCGCTGCCCGCATGCTGGGTCGGTTGGGTGACCGGCGAGCAATCACACCGCTGATTGCGGAAGTCGGGTACGGTCGCATCGATGGCCTTGCGCCGGCGCTGGCAAGACTGCGCCCACCGGAGGCCTTCGACGTATTGGCGGCAGAACTGCATCGCGTGATCAACAATGATGGTTCTACTTTTGACATCATCGAGATTGTCAACGCACTGCGCAAGCTGGGGGATCGCCGTGCGGTCGAGTCGCTGATGCAGGCATTGGAATTCGTTGCCTGCGACCTGGGACAAACCGTGACGTATTCCGTGCTTGATGCCGTCGAAGCCATTACCAAGGCGCTGGCAAGATTCGGCGATCTCCGGGCGGCAAAGCCAATCGTGCGCGCCATCAAGGCGAGGAGGGAGTATTACACCCTGACCATGCTCAAGGCGCTCAGCCATTTTGCCGATCCGGCGGCAATCGAAGTGCTGCTGACCGCGCTGGCGGTGGATGATCCGGAGTGGCGGCTGGTCGCGCTGCAGGGATTCGCAAAGGTGGCGGATGCCCGCGCGCTGGAGCCGCTGCTGCGGGTGTTCGCCGGTGACGATGAGGATCTGGCCGCGCTGGCCGGGAAAGGGCTGGCGCATATCGGCGCGGAGGCGGCGGCGATGGTCATCTTCTACACGCGGAGCGAGCAGCCGTGGCGGCGCCGGTATGCCGCCTGGATTCTCGGCCAGGCTGGAGATGAGCGTGCCATCGAACCGATGCTGGCCTTGCTGCGGGATGAGGATGAATCCGTGCGCGCGAAGGCGGCGCATGCCTTGCAGCGGTTTTCCGCAGAGCGCATGCTGGAGCCGCTGTTACAAGCCCTCGCCGACCCCTCGCCGCTGGTGCGCGCACCGGCCGCCGTCGCCTTCGGCAACCTGCCTGCCGCGCGTGGGGAGGTTGCGCGATTCACCCCGCTATTGCATGATACCTCATGGACTGTCCGCCGGGCAGCAGCATATGCCTTGCAAAAACTCGAAGGGATTTCGGAGTAACGGTGAGTATAAAAGGACTGAGGTATGCAGCATGACTTCCGAGTGGATCGTTTATCCCGCCACCGAGGCCGTCCCCCGCTTCCAGCGTCCAGGCTGGCTGGAGCGGCATGCGCGGTATGCGGCGCGGGCGGCGGCGGGGCCGATTGATCTGCTCTTCCTGGGCGATTCCATCACGCAGCGCTGGGAGCAGGCGCCAGAGGTGTGGGAGCGGTATTACGGGCAGCGCCGGGCGGTGGCGATGGGGATCGACAATGACGGCACGCAGCAATTGCTCTGGCGATTGGAGCATTCTAACCTGGAGCAGGTGAACCCGAAGCTGGCGGTGCTGCTGATCGGCATCAACAATATCGGCAACGACGGGGTGGAGGTGGAGGAACTGACCGAAGGCATCACGGCGGTGCTGGCGAAGATTCGTGAGAAGTGTCCGGCGGCGCGGGTGCTGCTACTCGGTATCCTGCCCTACGGGCAATCGCTCACCCCTGGCCGCCCGGAGACGATCATCGGAACGAATGAACGGTTGGCACGCTTGGCCGATGGGGAGCGGGTGAATTTCCTTGACATCGGTGGGCATTTCCTTCTATCGGATGGCCAGGTGGACCGGGCGCTGCTGCACGACGGTGTGCATCCGTCCGCGCAGGGGTATGAGGTGTTCGCGCGGGCGATTGAGGGGAAGGTGAGTGTGCTGCTGGGAGACTAATCGGATGGTTGGACGAATAGCCTTCAGGGAGTTGTCCCACCGGTGATAGGTCAGGTGTGGAAGGCACATTCACAGTCTGGAAGGGTGCGAGAGCCCCGCCCGAGTTTAGGTAAGCTTGCCTAAACTCGGGCGGGGCTCTCGCACCCTTCCAGACTGTGAATGTGCCTTCCACCACTAACTCTATTTTAGCGGTTAATCACCGAATGGCTATTCATTCATCCGCTCACACATTTTATAAATCGGCTCTGCCGGGTCTGTCTGGTTGGGGTGCAGGCGGATTTGTGTGCTGCCTTCAGGACGTTCTAACGTCAGCAGCAGTTCCTCTCCTTGTTCCTCCAGTGTTGCCGTCACGCGCGGTTCGTCGCCGGCGGGGTGGGCGTGGAGGAGGGTAACGAAAAGTGCGCGGCGCTGCGGCGTGGTGTTGACGACGGCCAGCGCGTCGAGGGGGTAATCCGGGTGATGACCGCCGTGGGCGCCTTGGAGTTGATCGACGAAAGGCCGCCCCTGGCAGGGGGTGGGGCCCAGCGCGGTGAGGCGGAGGGCGGCGTGTTCCGCGGTCATCGACCAGGAGGATTCCCCGGCAGGGGCGAAGGGGTGCGTGGCGTGGAAGCGCTGCTCGAAGGTGGAGGGCTCTTCCGCCTCCAGCTCATCCACCAGCACCCACACGTCCGGCTTCAGGTAGAGCAGGTGTCGTAGGAATTTGACCAACCGCGCTTCCGCCTTGTAGGGCGGCGCGGCGTCGGCGACGACGTAATCGAGCGCTTTGCCCGTTTCCGCGCGCAGGATGCGGCCTTCCGGGTGGCCCTGGCGGAATTCCAGGTCTTCGAACCACGTCGCGCCTTCGCCAACCTGCCCGATGCCGTTGACCAGCACGGTGTTCTGGTAGGCGGTGAATTTCTTCGTGTAGCCGTCGTCGATAAGCAGCCAGTCGCCGCCGGCGTGTAGCACCACGTGCCCGGCGTCCGGGTGCATGTGGCCGCCGCCCACGTTGTTGCGGTAGCGGCGGGTGGCGTGGTGGCCGTTGCTCGGTCCGCACTTCAGCGCCGCCACCGCGGCCCGGTCATCCCAGCCGCTGCGTAAAAGCACGAGATCCTTGTCGGTGAAGTGGCGCAGGGTGGGCAGCTCCTCCGGCGGCTCAGGGGCCACGGTCTCGTCGTACCAGAGTAAATTCAGGAAGCAGGAGCTCTCCCCGTTCACCCCGGCGCGCGCCGTCTCGTCTGCCAGCCACTGCGCGTGGCCGTCGCGGAAGCGCCGGGCGACCAGCCGCAGGTGCGAGTCCGGCCCGTACCAGTGCGAGCCGTTGGTGTCGCTCAAATACAGGAAGGTGGAATTCGGCGACCAACCTGGCCGTGGCAGCATATTGTAGAGCAGGTAGTAGGGGAAGGCGCGGAAGAACGCGCTGTCGGTGAGGGTGTCGAGCCCCAGCAATTGCTCGCCCAGGCACATCGACTTCAGCAGGAAGTCGGCGTGATACTGCCCGTAAGCCAGCCCCTCCGCGGAAGCGCCGTCCTCGCCCAGCGCGTCGGCCATCAGCCGTAGCTTTTCCAGCCCCATGCGCAGCCAGTGGCCGGGCCCGTCCACGTCGCCCCACAACGCGCAGCAGGCTGCCATCAACCCGCCATGCACGACGGCGGAGTGGTTCCACGCGTAGGTGGTGGGGTAGGCGTTCTCGTAATTGCCCCAGGAGCGGAAGACGCGCTCGGTGTGCCGGTGCAGCGCCTGTCGAACCGCATCTCGCAGCTCATCCCCCAGCTCCTCATACAGCCAGTCATACGCCAGCGCGGCGCCGTGCGCCCAGTGCCCGTATTGCAGGCTGGTGGTCCAGTCCTCGCGCGCGGCCATCTCCGCCAGCACCTCGCGCAGGGAGGCCAGGTATTGCGGCTCGCCGGTCAGCCGGTAGGCCACCGCCAGGTGCGCCGTGCCGCAGCCGATGCCGCGCAGATCGTCGCCGGTGCCCGGGGCGGGCAGCCCCCGCCGCACGGCGGCATCCGCCTGCGCGCACACCCGGCGCAGGAATCCGGCCCACGGCTCCCGCGCGCACTTCTCCCGCAGGGCGTCGATCTCCGTCGCGGTGGCATACAGCCGCGGGTGCACGCCCGCGAAGTGCATCTCCAGCGGGGTGGCGGAATTGATGATGTCGGTTTCGGCGATCATGAATATTGCTCCTCAATAACGCCTTCCGTGGCGTTCTGGTTGCCGTATGATTTAACCGGGTGGATTGACGAGAACAGGAACGCCACGGAGGGCGTTCCCTACGGTCATTCAAGCGTGCAGCCTCCCTGGCTGGTGGTGCGCCGGACTGTCTTCCCGGTGCGCACGGTAACCATGAAGCGGGCGGGGCAGCGGAATGCCAGGCGAGTTCCCGTTGTCTCATGCGTGCAAGTGATCTCCAGCGGACCGCGCGGCGTATCCACTACTTGCCGCGCGGGCCAGCGCGCCGGGTCGTCGACGGGAGCCAGCTCGACGCCGTCCCCGGTCCAGCGTGCGCCCAGCGCCAGCGCGTCGATCCAGCGCGGGTCGGTGTAATAGGGCTCGGGCTTGCCGCCCTGGCGAATGAACTCCTCCGGCGGGCAGGGCTCGTCGGCGCGCGCCTTGGCCAGTCCCGCGCGGACGAGCGCATCGTCGCCGGTCAACCGCGCCAGGCCGGTGTAGACGCGCCCGGCATGCAGGCACCAGGCGGCATGGTGGTCTCCGCTCCACTGTGCGCGCGGCACCGCGTAGGCGCTGGGAAAGGACTCCACGTCGTCGCGCATGAAATGCGGGGTGATCGCCCGCAACATCGCCGCCACCTCGCGTGCGCCATCGGGGTCCCCGCGCTCAGTCATGGCATCGGCGGCGTCCGCCAGGCTGGTCATCGCCACCCCGGTCATGTAGAGCGACGGGTGGTAACCGGGGTGCGCGCCGGCGCCCATCTGGCCGCCCACGTTGCCGTGGTCCTCGAGCACCATGCGGTTCATGCGCACCAGCTCGCGCGTGCGATCCGCCGCGTGCTCGTCATCTAGGAAGCGCCAGAGCAGCGCCCAGCCGGTCAGGCCGGCATCGTCGCGCCCGATGGCGTTGCGCGGCCAGTTGGTGCGGAACCACGCGTAGTAGGCCTCTGCCGTCATCTCCGCGGTGTCCAGGAAATACGGGTCGCCGGTCTCCAGGTAGGCGTAGAGCACGTCGTGAAACTTGGTGTAGGCGCAGGATTTCCACGGCCACGCAATCTCCTGGTGGCAGGTGAAATCGGTGTGGTCGATCATCAGGTCCGCCCAATAGGCGCAGGCGGCGAGGCCATCATGGTAGGCGGCCGGATTACCGGTCAGGTAGGAGTCGATGAGCAGGGCGCGGCCAGTGTCGCCCTCGTTCATGCCCACCTTGCCGGCGTCGAACCGGCCGTGCGTCATGCCGGCCATCTCATGATCCAGGTAGTGGCGGCTGACCACCCCCATCCGCCCCTCGACCGGCAGGTAGTCGCCGGCCCACAGCTCGCCGCAGCGCGCGTACCACCAGCCGGGGGCGCGGTAGCGGGCGATGATCGGCGCGGCGGCGGAGAGGCTAAAGGCGAAGTTCACCGTGCGCGCCTCGCCAATGAGCCACTCGACCGGGGGTGCGTCTTTGCGGCGGGACACGGTGCGGGTGAAGGGATACCAGTAGAGGCCGTCGTCGTTCGTTACCAGGCGGCCGGGCATTGCCGAACTGCAGGTCTCGGCGGCGTCCTGCAGATTCAGGTCGAGCCCGCCGAAGCGGTAGCGCATGCCGTCCACGGGCAGGCGCTTCTCGGTCGCCGGCAGCGTGCCGAGATCGCCGGTGAGACGCACGACGGGCAGGCCCTGGAAGTCCAGCCCGCGCACGGCCAGCTTCGTATTCACGAAATGCGCCGCCACCTGCGCCACGCCGTTGCGGTAGAGCACCAGGTAGAGGTCGGCCCACAGGTAGGTGTCCGAGTTGTAGATCGGCCCGCCCACGCGCAGCGCCTGCGCCGTCTCGTTCGCCCACAAGCGGTCGATCTGCACGTTCTGCCAGTAATACAGCCCGCCCGGCCCCGCGGAGCCGGTGTCCGGCCCGGTGGCGCCGATCTGCAGGCCGACGGTCTTTCCGACGTAGGTGAGCTGCAGGCGGCCCTCCACCAGCGTGCAGTCCGCCGCCGGGTAGCCGCGCATATCGTCGATCTCCCATTTCGTGACGTTTTTAAACGGCAGCCGTTCGACGGTGGTCTCCATGCGGGCGGCCCAGGCGGCGGACGGCGCCCCCGCCTTGCGCCCGCGTGTCAGGGAAAGGGTGGCCGGCACGCCGCGGTCATCCACGACGCTGAAGATCGTGCGGCGCGAAACGCGGTTGCGCTCCCACCAGCCCACCGGCTGCGCCCCCATCGCCTGGGCGTTAGGTGACAATTTCGTATCATTGCGCGGCAGCGGCAGCGAGATTACCCCCACCGTCGCCTCCGCCGGCCCCACGCGCTCCAGCACCGGCAGCGGCCCGCTCGCCCACGCGGCGGCGCCGGCCAGGCAGCAGATAAATAGTGCGGTAATCTTCAACATGATCATGTCCCTCTCAATACACCGGCGCTTTTTCCAGCTCCGGCTCTTCCGGCCAGCGGTAGGGGGTGATGAATTGGGCTTTCATCTCCTGGTGCGGCAGGAAGGGGTCGTCGAGGCGCTGCAGCCAGCCGTCCAGCTCAACATGCAGTTCGTCCGCGACTGTTTGATACTCGGGGACGCCGACCAGGTTGGTGAACTGGTAGGGGTCGCGCTCGTTGTCGAAGAAGAGCCAGGGCTGGCGGTCGCAGGTCTCCGCGTAGGTGTAGCGCTCGGTGCGCATGCCGCGCCAGGGGGGCGTGGGCTTGTCCGGGCGGAAGACGTACGGCGAGTAGAAGGAGAGGAAGGCGGACGCCGGCCGCGGGGCATCCGGCCGGGCCTGCAGCGCGGCGGACAAGTCGAGTCCCTGTACCGTCTCCGGAACCTCCAGGCCCATCAGCCCGGCCAGCGTGGGGAAGACATCCGGCGTGTTGACCAGCGTCTCGCAGACTTCCCCCTTCGGCAGGCCCGCCGGCCAGCGGACGATGAGCGGCACGTTCACCGATTCCTCATACGGCACGCACTTGTACAGCAGCCCTTGCGACCACATCATGTCGCCGTGGTCGGAGGTGAAGACGATGATGGTATTGTCCGCCTGGCCGTCTGCCTCCAGCCGCGCCAGCAGGCGGCCGAGCAGGTCGTCCATCGAGGTGATGAGCGCGTAATAATCGGCGGTGGTGGGGCGGTGCGACCACGCCGGATCCAAGCTCTCGCGCGGGATGATCATGCCGTTCTGCCGCAGGCGCAGGCTGTCCGGGTCATACATCAGGCGGTACTTATCCGGCACGCGCTCATACGGGTTGTGCGGCGCGCCCCAGGAGAGCACCAGGCAGAACGGGCGGTCGTCCTGCCCATCCAGGAATTCTTCCGCCAGGTCGGTCTGCACCTCCGGCTCGTAGCCTGGTACGCGGATCATTTCCGGCGTATCCCGGTAAAACATGGGCATGAAATACTCGTGGTTGCAGTTATGCACCGCCCAGAAATCGTCAAAACCGGCGCGGCGGTGTCCCGGCGGGGTGAATTTTTCTCTCGGCATGCCGTCGATGTGCCACTTGCCGATGTAGCCGGTGCGGTACCCCGCATCGCGGGCGACCGTGCCCAGCGTGGGCAGCTCACTGTTCCAGGTGGTGTCGTTGAACATCAGCCCGTGCCGGGTGGGGTATGTGCCGGTCAACAGCGTGGCGCGGTTGGGCGAGCAGATCGGCGTGGTCGCCAGCCCGTGCGTGCAGCGCACCCCCTCCGCCGCCAGCCGGTCCAGGTTGGGGGTAATCATGTCGGTGTTGCCCGCGCAGCGCATGTCCATGCCGCGCATCTGGTCGGTGTAGACGATGAGCAGGTTGGGGCGGTCGGACGGCATTGGTATCTCCTTCACGAGGCGGATGGTGGGGACATTATAAAGCAAGATGCGTGCGGCGGCTATGTGCATGGGAAAGTGTGCCATAAGCCGGTCAGGGATTCTAGCGAATCTGCTTCCTTAGTGACAATCCATGACTGGTCCGTGTTATTATACAAAGCAACCCCTCTTTATCTTATAGCCTTTATAGTTAAACAGAAAGGATTAGAGATCCATGGCACGCAGAACAACATCAGTTGCCGAAAACCTTTTCGATCTGTTTCTCGATCTGCCATGGTGGGCTTCGCTCATCGGTATCGGAGTAATCCTACTGCTCTTTAACTTGCTTACACCGGCGATAATCCCAAAACATTCAGTATTAAGCGAAACCACGGTCGTCTGTAGCCGTATGATGGGCTATCTCTTTGCGGGAGTCGTTGCGCTGGCAGGGGTTATCAAGTTGATCATGACTTGCTTTTCCGTTTTGGGGACTCAGCTTAAGAAACACGACCGTTTTCGGTAACTCAATCGCACATACTGGGCTCGCAGGCGCGGGACGCCTGCGAGCCCAGAGGTGTTGAATGCCGTTCACTTTTTCCTCTCAACGCCTTGCCCCCGCCCGGCGATTGCAGTATAGTCAGGTATATCATGGATACCGCATTTGCCACCGTCATGCACGCCCTCGGGCTGGGGGAGGCCGGCGTCTGGGCAGAAACTTGGCCCCGCTCCGCAGCATCGTTCCCCGCCGCCTTGCCCTCGTTTCTCGAAGACCGGTCTGTCACGGAGACCTGCGCCTGGATCGGCATGGACCCCGAGCTGATCGACGCTACGCTGGCCACGCTGGCGCAGATCCGCCGGTCGCCGGCGGCCGTGCGGCTGGCCTGGCACTGCCACGCGGAGCTGTGCGCATTGGGCGTGACTCACGACGCCGTCAGCCGGTGGCCGCAAGTCCCGGGGCTGCCGCTGTTTTACCTGCCGGTCTTCCTCTCCGCCGTGCCGCGCATGCGGCGCCTGAATGCGGAGCGTGGCGTGCCGGAGGACGTGACCATCGAGACGCTGAGCGCATTGGAGGTGAAGGCGCGCAATTACCTGCTGGCGCACGGGGAGTGGGGGTTCGAGAGCAAGGCCTGGCTGTGGCACCACGTCAACGGGCGGATTTACCGGCTGGGGCGGCTGGAATTCTCCCAGGACCCCTATCCCTGGGATTACGTCGCCTTCCGCCACCGCGATACGCGGCAGGTGCTGGTGCTGGCGGGCGACGGCATGCGCTTCCGGCGCGACGGCCAGCTCGACGGCGCCACCGGCATTACCGACCCGGCGGCGTGGACGGCACAGTTAGATATTGACGAGGAGCAGATCGGCGGCCATCCCATCACCCCCGACGGCCGCGGTCTGCCGCAGCCGGTCTTGCTGGATCGCGGCGAGTGGACGATGATCCTCGCCCCCGGCGATCCCGCCCTCGGCATCCACATCCCCGCCCACGAGCCGCTGGACCACGCGGCGACCGGCGCCTCGCTGGAACGCGCGATCCCGTTCTTCGCCCACCACCACCCGGAGCGGCCCTTCCGCGTCTTCACCGGCTTCTCCTGGCTGCTCGACAACCAGCTCGACGCCCTGCTGCCCGCCCGGTCGAAAGTCCGCCAGTTCCTGCGCGAGCTGTACCTGGTGCCGCTGCCCGGCGCCGACGACGCGCAGGGGTTCAACACCGTGTTCGGCCGTAAATATGACAACATCGACGACGCCCCGCAGGAAACGTCGCTGCAGCGCACGCTGGCCGCCCACATCAAAGCCGGCGGCCACCTGCACAGCGGCGCCGGCCTGCTCTTCCCCGAGGATCTGCACTGGAATGGAGAGGTGTACAGGAATGGGCGGGCGTGGACGGAATATGGTGAGTAGTGAGTAGTGCCGGTCCGGTGGTCGAGTAGGCAAGGGAGCCTCTTCGAATAACCATCATCACTCCCGCGCCGTATCGAGACCACCGCGCAAACAGGAGAACCTTTTGTGGCCGGGCGCTATTGTCATGCGGCGGAGTACCGCCGTAGAGGTGGTCTCGATACGGCGTGAGAACGATGGAAAGATGCGAGGAGGCTCGCTACTCGACTGCCATACCAGGCGCTACATCTGGTAATTTGATGGTTACTGCAAGGAGTTTTAGATGATGACCACCTTCGAGAACCTGATCTACGCTGAGCCCAACGGTGTGCCGCTGGGCCTGGATATCTATCGTCCGTCCGGCGACGGCCCGTTTCCGCTGCTGATGCTGGTGCACGGCGGGGGATGGTGCATAGGGGACCGGCAGTGGGTGAGTGAGCAGGGGCACTCGTTCGCCGAAGCGGGGTACCTGGCGGCGGCGATCAGTTACCGGCTGGCGCCGACGTATCCCTTTCCCGCGGCCTGCGAGGATGTGGCGGCGGCGGCGGCCTGGCTGGTCGCGCACGCGGCGGAATACGGTGGCGACCCGTCGCGCTTCGGGGCTTACGGCGCTTCCGCCGGCGCGCACCTGGTCACCTGGCTAGCCACTGCGGCGGATACACCGCTGACCTGCTGCGCCGAATGGGCGGGACCGATGGATATGCGTCGGGATCCGCTCACTCCGCCGTACCGGGGATACGGGTTGGCCTTCATAAACAACTGCCTGCATGACGATCCGGCCGCCTACGCCGCCGCCTCGCCGCTGCTGCGCCTGACGGCCAGTGTGCCGCCGCTATTGCTGCTGCACGGTCAAGAGGATGCCGTCGTCCCTGCCGACCACGCCCGTTGGATGGCGGAGAAGGGGCGGGAGATCGGCGCGCCGGTCGACCTGGTATTGTTGGACGGCGTCGGCCACACCGGTGGCGCCCCTAATGTGCCGGAATTGGCGCCGGGGTGGGAGGCGATGATGGCCTTTTTCGCGCGGCACCTGCAGCCGGTGAGCGTGATGTAACGTGCGAGCCTGGCTTCCGTGTGCATTGGTTACGGGATCTCGATCTCCGCGAAGACGGCGTAGTGGTCGCTTGCATAAATCCCATCGACCGGTTCGTTCAGCGCCACCTCGCAGCGGGTGATGCGGGCGGGCGTCGCGTAGTCGTGGAAGGAGCCGAGGAAGATGTAGTCGATGCGGCGGGTGTTGCGCAGTTGGTGGAAGCGGCGGGCGACCATCTCGGCCACGCCGGGGTTCTCGCTGGTCCAGGTGAAGCCCTCGGTGCCGTCGCCGGCCTCCTCCCAGGCGTCGCGGAAGTGCACGCTCTGCCCGGCCAGTGATTGGCGGCCGGTGAGGAAGCGGATGCTCGCGCGGTCCGGCGCCGCGTCGAAATCGCCGGCGAGGATGGGCGGCAGTCCGGCAGGGTCGGCATGGCGCTCGATCAGCTCCGCCAGCGCCAGCGCCTGCTGCTCGCGCTCGTATTCTCGGTTCAGCTCCCACGAGGGCTTCGCGCAGACGAAGAGCAGCGGCCCGGCGGGGGACGCCACCCGCACCGCCAGCGCGGCGTAGGGATAGGTCAGCGTGCGCTCGGTCAACTGCAGCGATTGCACCTCCACCAGCTCGAACGGCCAGCGGCTGGCGACGCAGCAGGCGTTGTCCTTCACCGCCGACGGCGCCACCTCGTACTGGTGCAGGATGTGATAACCCAGCCCGTCCAGCACCTCCGCCACCTGGTGCCGCCCGTCGGCATACCCCGCCTCCTGAAAGGCCAGCAGGTCCGGCTGCAGTTCCTCGATCCCCCGCCGCAACACCGCCATGCGGGCGGCATAGGGCTCGGTGAACAGCCAGATATTCATGGTTAGGATGCGGATGGTGTTTGACATGATACAACCCTCCTTCTCTTCTCGCCTGCTCAGGGACTGTCCCGATCCTGCGGGACCAGTAGCCGCCCGTCTTCCTGAATGATCGTTTACACAACCACTGGACTGTCCCCCCTCGTGTATTGGCTTGCCTCTCGCACGCGGGGGGGGCAGTCCCGTGGTCCCATCAGCGAGCGCTGTCATCGAAGACGTGCTTCGGTCCTGCGGGTTCGGGACAGTCCCTGAGCGTTTGTTACCTTTCTATCGAATATAACAGTGTCTCCCCAAAGCCGGCTTCTACCTCAATATGATCGGTGCCCCGCGCAACCACCTGCCCGCTCCGCTCATCCGTCCAGTTGGCGGGGGCAGGGAGGGCGATTACTTTCTTCCCGGCCGATGCCGTATGCATGCCGACATAACCGCAGCCGGCCAGCAGGTTGTCGTCCGTCTCCAGGTACACGTGGGCGCCGGATTGGCGCAGCAGGCGGCGCAGCACGGCGGCATCGAGGGGCGGCTGCGGGCAGTACCAGGTGTTGCCGGCTTCCGCTACGCCGTCGGTGGCATCGAGCAGCGCCGGCGGCAGGCTGGGATGGGGCGGAGGCGCGTCGCTGAAACGCAGGGTCATGCCCAGCAGGTCCTGCATGCGGTCGAGGGACAGCCCCCGCGGCGAGGCGATGCCGGCGGCGTAGAGGAAACCGAGCTGGGCGCCGTTCTCGCGCAGTGCTTTGATGCTGGCAATCTCCTCGTCGGTCAGGAACACGGCGTCCAGGAAAATGTAGGATTTATACTCCGGAACCGCCGCCAGGTCGGAGAGCAGGTACATGTCGAAGGGCACGCCGCAGCGGCTGAGCTCGCGCATGGTGTGGTGGTTCAGCCGCAGGAGGGCCTGCTCCTCCGTCCAGTCGGAATCGACCATGTGGAAGGCGCTGCGCAGGTCGCTGATCACCGCCACCTCGCTCTGCCGCAGGCGCGGTTTGGCGAGGGAGGCCTGCCCGATGCGGGTCATGCGCTCGAAGGCGGCGACGATATCCGGGTGGCGGTAATACGCATTGGCCGGGTCGTCGCCGTACCACAGCGCCCCCTGGTCCATGTACCAGAGGCCGTCCGCGTGGGTCAGCGCCTGCGCGAAGCCGCGCCAGAGGATCTCCACACTCTCCGCCATGCTCTTCACGTGGATGTAATTCTTCTGCTGCTCGTACGGCGCCAATATGGTGCGGTCGTCCTGCTCGTCGAACCACATCTTCCCATGCAGCCGCATCGACCCCGGATAGCCGCGCAGGATGGCGTCGCCGCCCGGGGCGCGCCGGCGATAGGTGTGCGGGCTGGCGCAGATGTCCACGTCCGGGTTGCGCAGCACGCGCTCGAATGCGCGGTGGTCCAGCTCGTGATTCACCCCCGCGTCGGGCAGGTAGCCGTTAAAGGCCACCACCAGCCCACCGGTCGTCTCCTTCACGGTGCGCGCGAAGTGGCCCAGCAGGTCGGCGCCCATCTGATGGAAATAGGTGAAGTAGGCGATCGTGCCTTGCCGCCGGGCCGGGTTCAGCACGCCCGCCCAGTCCGCCTGCTTGCGCTCCGCCACCGACGGCGGGGTGGGCTCGATCTCCAGTCCGTTCGCATGCAGCCAGTCCGCGTACGCCTGCATGAACGGTTTCGACAGGTCGGGATAATGCACGGCGTTGAAGTAGTGCCACTCGCCGTATAGCCCGGAGCCGATGTGCCAGCCGATCACTGCCGGCCCCCAGGGCTGCGCCGCCGTGTGCTCCAGCAAGGCGCGCAGGGCGTCGCTGGCCGCCGCCTTCCACGGCGCCGACGCCCAACTGGCGTGCCGCGACCCGCCCCAACTCGGGTCCGCCTCCGTGTCGGCGGTGGCGTAGACGATCAGCTCCTCCGGGTGGGCATCCATCCAATCCCCGGGGGCGTCGAGCTGAATGCGCGGAATCACCAGCGCCCGCGGGTCGACCGCCAGCAGCTCGCGCAGGTGCGCGTCGAACCCGCTGAAATCATACTGCCCCGTCGCCGTCCACCACCCCGGCGGGTCCACCGTATACAGGTGCGTGCCGGCGAACCCCAGCCCCTGCAGCTCCCGCACCCCGTCCGGCGTGCTCATCAGCAGCAGCGGAAAGGCCGGCTCCCCGTCGATCCACAGGGCGGGTGCGCCGTTCAGTAAACGAATCTCAGCGGTTGGCATGGACAACTCCCGAAAAAAAAGCTGGGTGCATTATACTCGATTCTCTGGGGGAAGGGATAAGCGATGTGAGATATATTCGGTGGAGCCAGAGCGTAACCGCACGGAAAGGTGGACTGGGAAGGGTTTCCTTGCTAAGCGTGGAAACGCTTGGTTAGGCGCCCGGAGAGAGCGGGCGCTATTGAGAATGTCTGCATGTTTGTGGAGGATAACATGACTACGCCTTGCCCGCATTGTGGTGGACCAAAAGCGGAAGCTGACAAAATGTGCGCCGATTGCCACGAGCTGTTTCACGGATCGGCAAAACCAGCCGATCCTGCCGCTGCCGCTCCGGAGCCGCAACCGGCCGTAACGCAAGCGACTTCGCCGCCCGACATTCCCCTGGTATCAACGCCCGATGCCGCCCCCACGCCCGCCGGCAACCCGAAGTTGGTCAAAGGCCTTGTCATCGCCGGCATCCTCGTCATCGTCGTGATCGTCAGTATCGTGAAAATGATCTCCTTCGCTGATACGATCAAGTTTCGTACCCCCGAACAAAGGAGGCTCTGGTATGAGCAGAAGGTACGTGATCACGACAGTGACATCAAGAAATATATCGCCGCCCAGGAAGCCAAAGGGATTTTTCGCTTTGTGTCCGTCGATGTCACCGCCGATGAGGTGAGTTTTCAAATCGAGCAGTTAAGCGATCCGAGCAGCACGGATATCACCGCCGAGACGGAAAAATTCCGTGGCAAATTGCTCGCGATGTTGGGGCATTACACCCCGGTCTATATCGATACCTATTACCCGACCGGCAATGGCACCTTCTGGCATGTCGGTACCAACACATATACCGTCGGCGCTTCAAATGCGCCCGGCGTCGAGGGGGGCAGTACGTATCCCGGTGCGTGTCGTCGCGTGACGGCTGGCGAGTAATAACACTTACAAACCTTTCGCTCGGTAGCGGCCCGGAGACACGGGCCCTCTCCCCCCAGCCCCCTCTCCCAATGCTGGGCGAGGGGGAGTGGCAGAGAATGAAGATGATTCAGTATACATATTAAAAGCGAGCCTGCTCCCCCTCGCCCAGCATTGGGAGAGGGGGCTGGGGGGAGAGGGCTCGTGTCTCCGAGCCGCCACCGAGCGAAAGGCTGTCTTATACCTATACTGTCTATCCTCAAGCATCATTCTTCATGTCAGCTTCCACCGGCAGGATGTTCACTTCGCACAGAGAATTGGTACCTGGGCGGCCGGCGAAACGATCGGCGGGCGCAGGGGTCAAATCACTTAACGAATCCTGAAAGGGGAACCCATGTCGAGCGAATTGATGCGGATCTTGATTGTCCTGGCCGTGGTCATGCTTGCCGTGCCCGTGCTGGCGATCGATGCCGAAGCCTACCAGGCCGTGAAGGCGGCGCAGGCGTACCGCGCGAAATCTGAAGCGGTTCAGCCGGCGCCGGACGGCACCTACTTCTGCGAAGCGGAAGAATTCAAAGTCACCAAGCCGGGCTGGGAAGCCCAGCCCTGGGGCGCGAACTATTACGCCGCCACCTTCGCCAACTGCTTCCTCTCGCGCAAAGCCTTCCTGGGCGCGTCGGAGCAGGCAGACGGCGCCACGGCGACGCAGACCGTGGATATCAAGCAGGCGGGCAAGTACCTGGTGATGGCCCGCTACGAGGCCTGCTACCGCTTCGAGACCCAGTTCACCATCAAGGTCGAGCAGGGCGGCCGCACCGTCTTCAACAAGCTCTACGGCGCGCGCGACAACGTGAAGATCTGGGCGTTCGGCGAGAAATATAAGAAGGAAGTCGCCTGGCCGTGGGGCGCGGTGGAGAACGTGGTGTGGGAAGGCTACCTGGGCGAAGGCGCCAACAACACCTACGCCGACCTGCAGCCCGGCAAGGCGACCATCACCCTCATCGCCAACAAGCAGACGGGCGACGCCGCCAAGCGCAACGTCGACCTGATCATGCTCACCACCGATGAGAAGCAAGTCAAGGACCGCGTCGCGACGGAAGGCTACCTGCCGCTGGACGGCTGGCTGACGCAGGCGGGCGACGTATTCATTCGCGCCACCAACCTGGGCCAGGCTGCGGCCACCGTGAAGGTCGACCCGCAGACCCAGCATTCCCCGTATTGGGTGCACATCCGCAACTGGAAGTCGGTCTCGGTCCCGGTGAACCCCGGCCAGACCACCGACTGGGTGGATATCGGCGGCACCATGGATACCCTCAACGACGGCCAGTGGGGCGTGAACGTAGCCGGTGCCCCGTGCAAGATCGAATACGGCGCGCGCACCGCCAACGGCACCATTGAAAAGATCAAGGAATATGCCAACGTCAGCGGCGACATGAAGCTCATCGCCTACGCCGACGTGCGCTATTCGCACCTCATCCGCACCCAGCAGGAAGGCATCGATGACCTGATGGGTTATCTGAAGGCCATCCCCATGCAGGGCAAGACGCCCACCCAGACCATGATCGCCGCCGGCCACAACGTGCCCGGGCTGGATGCGCTGTTCGGCACCAATGGCTACTACGTGAAAGGCCCCAAACTGAACACCGACCTGCGCAGCAAAACGTTGGCGGAGATCCAGGCCTGGTGCGAGAAGGTGCCGGAGGCCGACCGCGCCAATTATCTCTTCATCAGCATGGGCGACGAGATCGGCTCCACCGCGGGGTTGAAGGAGCAGACCGATATGCTGCGCAAGTACCTGCCCAACGCGGGTATCGGCGCCAACTTCTCCCCGCACGGCGGCGCCACCCACGCCTTCCTGGGCGGCGTGGACCACTGGGTGAATACCTTCCGTGACGACACGCTGACCATGCCGTGGGCGGAGGACTACATCTGGCAGTTGCCGATGGGCACCCCGCAGATGAACAGCATCAACCTGGACCTCTTCCGCGCCGGCATTCGCGGCAAGGCGAACGATAAGATCATGTACTACGTGATGCCGCACTCCCCGGGCAATATCCCCGACATGTGGCGGCGCATGTGGTACAGCGCCGTGGGCCACGGCGCGAAGCTGTTCAACCTGTTCGAGTTCGAGCCGGTATGGATCGCTTACACGGAAAACCACTGCACCGGTAAGGAGATGTACGGCATGGTGCTGAAGACCATGCGCGAATACGGCTCCTTCGAGGATATCGTGCAAAGCGGCCAGTTGCGCCAGTCGCAGGTCGGCATGTGGTTCAGCGCCGCGGCGGACAAGAATAACGACTACGCCAACTCCGGCGGCGCCGCCAAGCGCGGGCTGTATATCACCATCCTGGACCAGCAGATCCCGCTCGACTTCATCGTCGATCAGGACGCGGCAGACGGCACGCTGAACCAGTACAAGGTGCTCTACCTGACCGACCGGCACGTCAGCCTGGCGTCATCCGCGAAGATCGCCGCCTGGGTGCAGAACGGCGGCCGCCTCTTCGCCACCGCCGGCGCCGGCATGTATGACGAGAATAACCAGCCCAACGCCGTGCTGCGCGGGCTGCTGGGCGTGAACGAGACGAAGTTCGACGCCCCCGAGACCGCCCTGGTCGGCTTCATCAAGCAGGACCTGCCCTTCGTGCAGCCGCTCGATCAGGTGAAATTCCCCAACTTCCCGGCCGCGCTGGCCGGCGGCTTCCCCGTCTACGGCGCGGTGAGCCGGGTGACCGTCGGCGCCGGCGCGAACGTGGCCGGTGTCTTCACGGATGGGTCGCCCGCCTATGTGACGCGGGTGGTCGGCAAGGGCCTGACCGCGTATTGCGCGTTCCTGCCCGGCTTGAGCTACTTCCAGCCCGCCATCCCGAAGAAGCCGCTGGATCGCGGCGACTCACCGGATGCGATGGCGCACTTCCTGCCGGTGGCCTTTGATCAGAAGGCCGGCGCCCTGGTCGGCACCTTCGCGCCTTTCGAGGTGCGCCCGGTGTCGCTCAGCGTGCCGCTGGTGGAAGCGACGGTCATCCAGTCGAAGGTCGGCACCGCCATCACGCTGACCAACTGGACCACCACCCCGGTGAAGGGTCTGCAAGTGACGCCGAACTTCGCGGTGCCCACCAAAAACGTCACCCTCTCCACCGGCAAGCCGGTGCAGGTCGGACAGGTGAACGGCAAAACCGTCTTCACCCTCGACCTGGACGTCGCGGATACGATTATCCTGCGCTGAACCCAAAGGCCTGCCCTTGCGAGGGGGCAGGCCTTTTCTCTTTTCAATCACTCTTTTTCTGGTCTGTTGATAGGCGCCCGGTCCGGTGGTTGAGTAGGCAAGTAAGCCTTTCGCATCTTTCCATAGCTTCCGCGCCGTATCGAAACCACCACGTGAATAGATGAGCCCTGCTTGAACGGGCGCTATATAAGCTGTGGTTTCGATACGGCGTGGAAGCTATGGGAAGATGCGGAAGGCTTACTTGCCTACTCAACCACCGGACCGGGCGCTATAATGCAAATATCCTTGTTGGCGAAATCTCACCCTGGGAGGAAACCACGATGACCCACTCCAAGCTCCTGTTGTGCTGCACCACGCTCCTGCTCCTCCTGCTCGCCTCCTGCGCACTGGCGATCGACCCGGCGGCGTACCAGGCGGTGAAGGCGGCGCAGGCGTACCGGGCCAGGGGCGAGGCGGTAGAGCCGGGGTCGGACGGAAACTATTTCTGCGAGGGGGAAGAGTTCAAGGTCGTGAAAACCGGTTGGAAGGCCAAACCCTGGGGTGAGAATTATTACGCAGCCACCACGATCAATACCTTCCTCTCGCGCAAGGCCTTCCTGGGGGCGCCCGAGCAATGTAAAGCGCCGGCCGTGGCCGTTTGTACCGCGGATATCAAAGAAGCTGGCCGCTACCTGGTGCTGGCCCGTTACGAGGCCGTGTTTCGCTTCGAAACGCAGTTCCGTGTCGTGATCTCGCAGGACGGCAAAGACGTCTTCAACCGCCTCTACGGCGCTCGCGATAACGTGAAAGTCTGGTATTTGAACCAGCGTCTTGCGAAAGAGGGAACCTGGCCGTTGAACGGCGTATGGGAGAGCATTGTCTGGGAAGGGCATGATGCGTACGCCAATCTGCACCCAGGCCCGGCGAAGATCACGCTGATCGCCGGCATGCAGCCAACGCCGGCTGCCCGCCGCAATGTGGACCTGGTGATGCTCACCCGCGACGAAGCGCAGGTGAAGATGCGCATCGAGAAGGAGAGCCACCTGCCGCTGGACGGCTGGCTGACGCAGGCGGGCGATGTGTATCTGCGCGCAACGAACGCCGGCGACAAGCCGGTCACGGTGAGCGGCGGCAACTGGCAGGAGCATTCGCCCTATTGGGTACATATCCGCAACTGGAAACCAATCTCACTGGTGGTCCCGCCGGGTCCAACCTCCGCATGGACGGAGGTTGGCGGCACCATGGATACCCTGAACGACGGGCAGTGGCGCTTCACCACGACCGGCGCATGCACGCTGACCTTCGGTGTGAAGGCCGCGGGGGGCAAGATCGAGCCGATCCGCACCTTCACCGATGTGAACGGCACGCTGGCGCTGGCCGGCCAGGCGGACACCCGTTACTCCCGCCGCCTCTTCACCCAGCAGGAGATGACGGACGCGCTGATGGCCTACCTCCGCGGGCTTCCGCGGCGCGGCAAGGCGCCGGTGCTGACCCACATCGAGGCGTCGGGCGGCTGGCCGAAGGATGATTGGCAGCAGATCTGCGACCTGTACGGATTCAGCACCAGCCAAGCCCACCAGGGGCCGAATGCCACGATGGCGTGGGGCTACCAATCGCCGGCACAGCTTGATGAAAACTGCCGGAAGCTGACCGAGGCGGAGCAGCAGAACGTGGCCATCGTCAGCCTGGGCGACGAGATCGGCCTGCCGGAGCCGGATGCCAGGGCGGCGACCGACGGCTTCACCGCCTTCCTGAAAGCACAGGGAGTGACACCCGATCAGATTGATCCGGCGGCGGGCGGCGATTGGGGGAAGATCGCCTATAACGGTGACAGCGCGCTGCGCGAAACGAATCCCGGTCTCTATTACTGGTCCACGCGCTACCGGCATGAATACGGCATCCAGGCCATGAAGGCGCAGACCGACGTGCTGCGCAAATACCTGCCCAGCGCGGGCATCGGCGCCAATTACTCGCCGTTCTACCCGCAGCACTACTCCTTCCTCGGCGAAGTGTTCAAGTGGGTCAACGTCTTCCGCGAGGACGCCATGACCATGCCGTGGAGCGAGGACTGGGTCTTCCAGATCCCCATCGGCACCCCGCAGATGAACGGCATCAATCTGGATTTGCTCCGCGCCGGCATCCGCCACCGGCCGGAGCGTAAGATCCAGATGTATGTGATGCCGCATATGCCGGGCAACAACCCCAACACCTGGCGGCGCATGTTTTTCAGCGCGCTTGGCCACGGGACAAAGGTTTTCAACCTGTTCGAGTTCGACCCGGTCTGGCTCGCCTACACGGAAAATTACGTCAACGGCCGGGAAATGTATGCCATGGTGTTGAAAACCCTCCGGGAGCTGGGCACGTATGAAGACATCGTCCAGGGTGGGCAAGTGCGGCCGGCGGAAACCGGCCTGTGGTTCAGCGAGACCGCCGACATCTGGGAGGATAACGCGGGCTCCTTCGGCGCCTCCAAGCGTGCGTTGTATATCGCCATATTGAACCAGCAGGTGCCGCTGGACTTCATCGTGGATCAGGACGCGCTGGATGGCACGCTGGACCGGTACAAAGTGCTCTACCTGGCCGACCGGCATGTCAGCCAGGCGGCATCACAGAAAATCGCCGTTTGGGTGCGGAACGGGGGGCGCCTCTTCGCCACCGCCGGCGCCGGCATGTTCGACGAGTATAACCGTCCCAATACCGTGCTGCGTGAATTGATGGGCGTACAGCAGACAGTGCTGGAGGCACCAGGCCAGCAGGTCGAGCTCATCAAGCTCGACCTGGCATTCGTGTCGTCGAGCGAGACGGCTCGCTGGCAGTCGTCGGCCGGTCCTTTGGCGCTGCCGACCTTCTGCGTCGTCAACCGCGTGACCGCGGTCGCGGATGCGCGCATCACCGGACATTTTGCCGATGGCGCGCCCGCCGTTATCGAGCGTGTGGCAGGGAAGGGCTCCAGCACCTATTGCGCCTTCCTGCCTGGACTGACCTATTTCAAACCGGCCATCCCGCTCTGGCCCAAGGACTTTAACTCGCGTGATGACTCGCTCACCCATTTCCTCCCGACGGCATTCGATCCGGCGGCCGGCCTGCTGGTGGGCCAACCGCTCGCTGGCATCGAGCGACCGGCCGCGGCCTCCGATCACCTGGTGGAAACCAGCATCATCGAATCGCCGGCCGGCGCAATTATCGTGCTGGATAACTGGCGCGGCAAGGCGATTCACGGCCTGCAGGTACGGCTTACCGCCTCGCTCCCCGCAGCATCGATCAGCCTGGCCAGCGGTAAGCCGGTGAAGGTGAGCACAAAAGCCGGACAAAAGACCCTGGTCTTTGATCTGGATGTGGCCGGGGATGTGTTGATTTTGCGGTAAATTGATATGCAGCTCCCTGGGAGCGCCGGCTTCCTAGCCGGCTAAAAACAGAATCGTGATATGTATGATGCCGTCCGTCGCAACAGCGCTCGGTGATTAAGACGGACGGCATCATTTTCCTCGCCTGACTCTATAAAGCCGGCTGGGAAGCCGGCGCTCCCAGGATTTAAGAAGGTATTCCCCCCACCAAAACCAAATACTACCCCTATCACATCCGCATCCTCCGGAAAGGGAGCGCCATGAAACAGACCCTCATCTTCACGTGCATGCTGCTGGCCGTTCTCACACAGGCCGCCGATACGGTCAAGGCCGCACAGGCCTTCCGCGCCAAGGGCCAGGCCGTGCAGCCGGCGGCCGACGGCACGTATTTCTGCGAAGCGGAAGAATTTGGAACAAAATCCGCCTGGAAGGCGCAGCCGTGGGGCGAGAACTATTACGCCGCCACCATCTTCAACGCGTTCCTCTCGCGCAAGGCCTTCCTGGGGGCGCCGGAGCAGTGCAAACCTTCCGCGGCCACCATCACCGCCGACATCAAGGAGCCGGGCAAATACCTGGTGCTGGCGCGCTACGAGGCGGCCTACCGTTTCGAGACGCAGTTCCGCATCCGCATCGCGCAGGGCGGCAAGGTGGTGTTCGACCGCCTCTACGGCGCGCGGAAGAACCTGAAGGTGTGGGTCTACGGCAAGGGCATCACCGACGAGGCGGATTACCAGTGGGGATCTTGCCAGGACATCGTCTGGGAAGGGCATGATGCGTATGCCGACCTGCAGCCCGGCCCGGCGGTCATCACCCTCATCGCCGGCCCGCAGCCAACGCCGGCGGCAAAGCGCAACGTGGACCTGATCATGCTCACCCGCGACGAGGAACAGGTGAAGACGCGCATCGCCAAAGAGGGCTACCTGCCGCTGGACGGCTGGCTGACGCAGACCGGCGACGTGTGGCTGAAGGTGGCGAACACCGGCCCGGCGAAGGCGACGGTGAACAGCCTGGGCTTCAAGGAGCACTCGCCCTACTGGGTGCACATGCGCAACTGGAAGCAGGCGAAGATCGAGGTGGAACCCGGCCAGACCAGCGACTGGGTCGAGGTGGGCTCCACCATGGACAGCCTCAACGACGGTCAGTGGCCGTTCAAAACCAGCGGTCCCTGTACGCTCACCTTCGGCGTGGCGGACGCCGCCGGGAAGATCAGCCCCGTCCGCACCTTCACCAACGTCAACGGCCAGCTTGACCTGGTGGGCTACGCCGACGTGCGTTACTCCCGCGTGATCGAGACGCAACAGGAAGCCGCCGCCCGGGTGGTGGACTACCTGCGCCGCCTGCCCCGCGTCGGCAAAACGCCCACGCAGACGCTGATCTTTGCCGGCACCAATATCAAGGAGTTCAACCGCATCTTCGGCACCAACGGCGAATACGTCAAAGGGCCGACCGGCTACGCGGATTGGCGCGGCGACACCCCGGCGGAGCTGGAGAAACGCTGCCTGGCGTTGAGCGAGCAGGAGCGGCAGAATATGGCGGTGATGAGCCTGGGCGACGAGATCGGCCTGCCCTCCCCGAGCGGCGAGGCGGCCACCGCCGGCTTTACCGAGTATCTGAAGACCCAGGGCCTGACCCCCGACCAGGTGGATCCGGCGGCAGGCGGCGACTGGGCAAAAATCGGTTACAACACGGACGAGAAGCTGAAAGCGACCACCCCCGGCGTGTATTACTGGTCGCAGCGCTATCGGCACGCCTACGGCATCCGGCAGATGAAGGCGCTCACCGACGTGCTGCGCAAGTACCTGCCCAACGCCGGCATCGGCGCCAACTTCTCGCCGCACGCCGGCGCCCAGCATGCCTTCCTCAACCACGCCTTCCAGTGGATCGACTGCTTCCGCGAGGACGGCATGACCCAGCCGTGGAGCGAAGACTACACCTGGCAGCTCCCGCTCTGCAGCCAGCAGGTGAACGGCATCAACCTGGCCGAGTTCCGCGACGGCCTGCGCGGCAAGCCGGACCGCAAAATCCACTTCTACGTGATGCCGCACATGCCCGGCCAGTCGCCCCGCATGTGGCGCCGCATGTTCTTCAACGCCGTCGGCGGCGGCGCCAAGGTGCTCAACCTGTTCGAGTTTGAGCCGGTGTGGGTCGCCTACACGGAAAACCACGTGACCGGCAATGCGATGTATGCCCAGGTGCTCAACACCCTCCGCGAATTCGGCTTGTATGAAGATATCGTGCAGGCGGGCCAGGTGCGTCCGTCGCAGGTGGGCCTGTGGTTTAGCGACACCGGCGACATCTGGAACGATTACGCGAACTCCGCCGGCGCCGCCAAGCGCACGCTCTACGTCTCCATCCTCCACCAGCAATTGCCGGTAGACGTGGTCTCCGAGGCCGACGCGCGTGACGGCTCGCTGGATGGGTACAAGGTGATCTATCTCACCGACGCCCACGTCAGCCAGGCCGCCTCCAAAGCCCTCGCCGCGTGGGTGCACCACGGCGGTCATCTTTTCGCCACCGCCGGCGCCGGCATGTTCGACGAATACAATCAGCCCAATTTGATCCTGCGCCCGGTGTTCGGCGCCGAGCTGCTGGACACCGTCGCCCCGCCGGAAGCGCAGATCGGCTACGAGAAGCAGGACCTGCCCTTCGCCCCGCCGGTGGAGAAGGTGACCTGGCTGCAGGACGACCGCATGCATACCGCGCCCGTCTTCGGCGCGGTCAGCCGCCTGAAGCTCGTCGAGCCCGACCAGGACGGCTTCACGCAGGTCATCGGCGCCTTCGCCGACAAATCCCCCGCCGTGCTGAAGCGGATTTACGGCAACGGCGCCGTCATTTACTGCGCCTTTTATCCCGGCTTGAGCTACTTCAAGCCCGCCATCCCGCAGCGCCCGCTGGACATCAACTCGCGCGACGACGCCATGTGCCAGCTCGTGCCCACGAACTTCGACCGGCAGATCAGCCTGCTCCTCGGCGCCCTCGTCACCGACGACCAGCGCCCGGTGATCACCGGCAACAACCTGGTCGACACCGCGGTGATCGAGTCGAAGCTCGGTACCGTCGTCACCCTCGACAACTGGAGCGGCCAGCCGCTGAAAGCCCTGCGCGTCCGACTCAACTTCCCGGTGACCTTCCAAACTGCCGCCCTCGCCGGCGGCGGCGCGGTGAAGGTGGAGAAAGAGGGTAACAACACCATCCTCACCCTCGACCTTGATGTCGCGGACGCATTGATCCTGCGGTAACCTGTTACAAGCGAGGTGTGGAAGGCACATTCATAGTCTGGAAGGAGGCGAGAGCCCCGCCGAGTATAGGTAGGCCTACCTATACTCGGCGGGGCTCTCGCCTCCTTCCAGACTATGAATGTGCCTTCCAACGCTGGTCTGAATAGTAAGCATTAATGTTCTACGGAGACAATTCCCTCCGTTTAGATATCTATCCTTGCAGGCATCCCTCGCACCCAGGTAGAAAAATAACGAAGAAAGGGGTCGTTACCATGGTTCTCGAAGCTCCGCATACCCTCGACAACCTCCCGCCGGAGACCGACACCGAGCGCGGCCTGGTCTGGCATGACGCGCGCGCCCTGGGCGTGGGCGGGAAGGCCTGGGCGGATACCGCTCGCTTTTACGACCGCCTGCCCGCGCGGGCGGAGGCGATGATCCCGGAGGGCCCGTGGCTGATGAGCCGCCACAGTGCCGGGTTATACGTCGGCTTCCGCACCGACGCCACCGCCATCCACGCGCGCTGGACGCTGGGCTGCGAGCAGTTGGAAGGCGACTGCATGTGCCGGGCCGGCATGAGTGGGCTCGACCTGTATGCGGAGGATGCGGATGGTCACTGGCGCTGGCTGAGCTTCGGCTCGCCGACCGGCATGGAGACACAGGATTCGCAGTTAGCTGGGGACATTCCCGCCGGCTCGCGCGGGTACCTGCTCTACCTGCCGCTCTTCAACAATGTCCTCTCGCTGCAGATCGGCGTCCCCGCCGGCGCTGCCATCGAGGGTATCGTGCCCTTCACCGGCGGGCAGGTGGTCTATTACGGCACCTCCATCGTGCACGGCTACAGCGCCTCGCGCCCCGGCATGTGCCACGCCGCGCAGTTGGGCCGCTGGCTGAACCGCCCGCTGCTCAACCTGGGACTGGCCGGCGTTGCCCGCATGGAACCGGGCATGGCCGAATTGCTCGCCGAACTCGATCCCGCCGTCTACGTGCTCGACACGCTGCCGAACATGGATGCCGCACAGATCACCGAGCGCGCCGAGCCCTTCATCCGCCGCCTGCGCCAGGCGCACCCCACCACACCCATCGTGCTCGTGGAGGACCGCAGCTACGGCAACGCCTGGCTCCTCCCCGGCCCGCGCGAGAGAAACCTCACCAGCCGCGCCGCCTTCCGCGCCGTCTTCGAGCGCCTGCAGGCCGATAACATGGCCGACCTCTACTACCTCCCCGGCGAAGCCCTCCTCGGCGAGGACGACGACGCCACCGCCGACAGCTCCCACCCCAACGACCTGGGCTACTTCCGCATGGCCAACGCGCTCTACCCGCTGCTGGCACAGTTAATCTAATCCCTGGGAGCGCCGGCAGAGATGCCGGCGCTCCCAGGGATTACCACGGCTTCAGCTGAAACCGCAACAGCGGCAAATACCGGTAACGGCGTTTCGTCATTCCTGTCACGGCCAGCTCCTGTAATACCCGTGCTCCCGCAAGGCGTTTTCACCACCGAGACTTGAGTCAACTCGACTCAATTGGGTACAAACCTGTGGATAACTATCCCCAGCGGTTGGGTATCCTGATCTGCCTCGCTCTTCACCTTGGCACCGGCACCTTTTCCAATATCTCCTCCAGTACGTGCTGCGGCAGGATGCCGCCGTAGCGGGCTTTCGTGTGCAGACTGAGGCGGTGGGCGAGGGTGGGCGGGACCAGCGTGCGGATATCCTCCGGCAGCACGAAGTCGCGCTCCGCCAGGTAGGCGTGCGCCTGTGCGCAGCGGTACAGGATCAGCGAGCCGCGCGTGGAGATGGGCAGCCGCACGCGCGGGTCGCTGCGCGTCGCCTCCACCAGCCTCAAGGCGTATTCGGTGACGCTCCGCTCCACCTTCACCTGGCGCACCTCCCCCTGCAGCGCGAGGATATCCGCACACGTCGCGACGGTCACCAGCTCGTCGAGCGGATCGCGTTCGCTGCGGCTGTAGATGATCTCCAGCTCGTCCGCCAGCGCCGGGTAACCGAGGCTGACACAGACGGCAAAGCGGTCGAGCTGCGACTCCGGCAGCGGGTAGGTGCCGTGGAAATCGCTGGGATTCTGTGTGGCGATGACGAAGAACGGCTCCGGCAGCGTACGCTGACGCCCCTCCACCGACACCTGCTTCTCGTTCATCACCTCCAGCAGCGCCGACTGCGTGCGTGGCGAGGTGCGGTTGATCTCGTCCGCCAGCAGCACGTTGGCGAACACCGGCCCCTCGCGAAACTCGAAGGAGCCGTCGTGCGGGTGGTACACGCTGCTGCCGGTGATGTCCGCGGGCAGCAGGTCGGGGGTGAACTGGATGCGGTGAAAAAGCCCGTCGATCGACCGCGCCAGCGCCTTTGCCAGCGTGGTCTTGCCGGTGCCCGGCACGTCCTCCAGCAGGGCATGTCCGCCCGCCAGCAGCGCCGTCAACACCAGCCGCACCCCCCCCGCCTTCCCGCGGATGACGCTGTTTAGATTCTCTTCAAGCCGCTGCACCGTGGCCGTGGTCTGCGTCCCCATGGTCATACTATTTTCCTCTCGGGTAGTCGTTCACCTTTACCACCGCGTCCTGATCTCTCCAACACTCCCATACTCCCACCCCCCTCTTCACCGTCCCTCCCGCTCCAACTCCGTCATCAACCCCGCCAGCGCCGCCAGCGCTTCCTCGTCCCGCGCTAGCCCGAAGCGCAGCCGGTTGTACGCCTGCACGAATTCCCGCGCCCGCGCCGCCGGGTCGGGGGCCAGCGCCGGCAGGTGCTCCTGCCAGGGCGTACCCGCCGGGCACGGCTGCTCCGCGCGCGCCAGCCAGGCGTTGAAACGAACCGCCAGCTCGGTCAGCCGGCGATCTGGCGGGAAGGCGTAAGGAATCACCCGTCGCTGCCGCGCACCTCGCCGGCTCTGCCGCCACAGCAACAAGGCATACGGGATCAGCACCAGCGGCAGCAACAGCGCCAGGTGCCGCGGGCGCAAGCGGGCAAGCAACACCCCGGCCGCCTGCAGCTTGTCCTGTCCCCAATCCTTCACGTATTGCCACCAGGTCGGCATGTTCTCGGGCCGGGCATCGGGGCGGCCGTCGCTGGGCGTGGCCTCCACGGTCAACCAGCCCACGCCGTCCACCCAGGCCTCCGCCCAGGCATGCGCGTCGCGCTGGCGGACGACAAGGCTCCCGTCTAACTGCCGTTCATGCGCGTAATAGCCGACGACGTAGCGCGTCGGCACCCCCTGGCAGCGCAGCAGCAGCGTGGCGGCCGAAGCGAAGTATTCGCAATGCGCTTTCTTCTTTTTCAACAGGAAATTGGAGACCGGATCACCGGCGCCGGGGTCGATGGTGGTGCTGTAGTGGTACTGCGTGAGCAGGTAGAAAATGGTGCGCTGCACGTGATCGTGCGGGCTCTTGGCCGGCTCACCGATCCGGTCGGCGAGTTTGCGGACGCCGGAGTCCAGCTCCGCCGGCACCTGCAGCATCCGTGCGCACTGCGTGGGCGTCGGCGCCGGCCACAGGCTGCCGCTGCCGCGAGGGGCGATGCTGATCGTGTAATCCATCATGTCATAATCGCTGCCTTCGATCGGCCCGCCGTATTCCGGCGACCAGCTGATATATTGGCTGGTGCTGATGTCATTGGTCGACAGCGGGATGAAAAGCAGGTTGTCCAGCCGCGCATATTTCGTCACGTGGACCGGGAAGTCGGGGGACTCCGCGCGCAACGGGTGGGCGGGAATCATTTTCACCGGCCGGTCGATCAGCGATGGATACCAGTGCCCCTTCTCATATGTATCAAACGCCAGTCCGTGCAAGTAGTAGATGAATTGTACCCCATCGATGGATAGCACGCGTTCCGATGAGCCGAGCGGGCCCGGACCGCGCCCCAGCACCGGCGCCAGTGAGATGCCCATTCTGCCGCGAGGAGACATCGTCATGAGCTGCACGCCCCAGGCATTGAAGGCGGCCTGATAACGGATCACCATCGTGTTGAAACCGTAACCGAACCCGAGCGCTGCGAGAAACAGCATGCCGGCAACGAGGTGCACCCGCCGCGGGTGGACGCCGGCACGCGGCCGGTACCAGGTAAAACACAGCATCAGCCAGAGGATGAAGAGCGGGGCCAGCCACTGCACCCTGTGCGGCTGGTAGGTATTGCTCGCCGCCAGCAACACCCCGCAGGCCAGCATGATCAACTTCGCCTTGCCCGGACGGCGCTGCCAGGCCTGCACCACAATCTCCGCCGCACACAGGTAGCCGAACAGGTTTGTCCAACGGGCATCGATGAACTCGTCCAGCGGGTTCGAACGGACCTGGAAGGCGAAGAGCACCGCCAGCGTGAATAACACCAGCCGCACCCCCAGCGTCGCCAGCGGCCCGGGAAGCCGCGCGGCCAGCGGGTAGGCCAGCAGCACCGCCAGCGCGAACAGCGGCAGCAGCACCCAGTCGCCTTTGATCAGCACCATCCCCGCAAACGCCGTCAGCACCGCCGCCGTCATCGCCCACGGCAGCCGCCCCCCCGCCCCCTCTTCGGTTGTCTCCATCCCTAGCCTCTGCATGACAAACCATCCATACAGACGAGTAGTTACTTTTTTCTCCGCGTGCGGCGCGTCCTTCCGCCGCAGAGACTGAAATGATTGAAATGAATTTTCTACTGGTGCTCGATGACAAATGACATCGTAAAGACACCTGATTATCGCGCCCGTCCGGTGGTCGAGCAGGCAGGTAAGCTTATCTAAACCTTCTCATAACTCTCACGCCGTATCGAGACCACCTCTCCGATAGCGCCCGTTCCCACTCCATACGAAAACCGTCCTCACCTGTATCTAATCATTTCAATCATTTAAATCTGCGGATAAAAAATCACAGCACTTCCGCTCCCGCCGCGAACTCCGCCTTCCCCACCACCGCCACCCCGGGCACGCCGCACGGATCCAGCGTGCAGGGGGTGTCGCGCGCGATGATCACCTTCACCGCCACGCCGTGGGTGATCAGGCCTTCGACGAACTGCTGCCGCGCCTCGTTCCAGTCCAGCAATATGCAGATGACCAGCGCGATCTTCCCCAGCAGCGGGCCGATCTCCGGCTCCAGCGCGGCGAAGGGTTCTTTTGGGTAGGATTCGACGCAGGCCAGGATGTCGAGGATCTGGTCCAGGTAGGTCACGCTCTGCCCGGCGGTCAGGTGGTAGAGGTGGTCGCCGGCGGCGAAGAGATCCACCAGGTACTGCCGGCGCGCCATGAAATCGCTCACCGCGGCGGAAAGCGACACCGCCCGCTCGAAGTTGTCCTGCTCGGCCGGCCGCGTGTGCTGCCGCACGTGGGTGTCCAGCACCACCCCCACGCGCATGAAATATTCCTGTGTATATTCGCGCACCACCGGCTCGCGCAGCCGCGCCGTCGCCCGCCAGTCGATATTGCGGATGCTGTCGCTGTCGCGGTACTCGCGGTTGCCCAACAGCTCGAAGGAATCGCCCTGCCGCGCCTTCAGCGCCACCCCGCCCGGCTGCTCGCGGAAGCCGGAGGGCAGCGTCAGCTCGGTCAGCGGCGTGAAGCGCGGGTAGACCAGCAGCCGGCGCGGGACGGAATAACAGCGGTAGGCGTTGATCAGCCCGAAGGGGAAATCACTCTCCACCCGGTAGCCCGGCAGCGCGTAGACGCCGCGCCGCGCGCCGTGCAGCCCCAGCCACACCCGCGCGCGCTCCCCGGGCTGCAGCGTCGGCAACGGCACCCCCTCCGCCGGCGCCGCCGCCAGCCCGGGCGGCAGCTTCTCCGGCAGCACCTGCAGGTCGGTGCCGGCTCCGCGCCCCTGCTGCTCGATGGTCACCTCCACCGGCAGCACCTCGCCCGCGCACACCCGCTCGGCATGGTGCGCCTGCACGGAAACGCGCGGGGGACGGCACACGGCGATCAGCAGCGCAACGACCCACAGCCCGGCCATGTAGAAGAACAATACGTAGGGCTGCCACTCCAGCGACAGGCTGCCGATCAGCATCAACACCAGCGTCGGCCAGAAAAACCAGCGCCCCGCCGCCGTCAGCCGGTGCGTGATGAAGCGCCACAGCCACCGCGACAGGTTCCCCTTGAACAGCGGGTTTGCCTCGATGTCCTGGGTGCCCGCATACCAGTAACGCCGCCCGCTGGCAGGCGGCGCCTTCGGCACGCGATCTGTGGGAATGCCCGATCCGACCATACCGTCCCACGCACCCTTTCCTGAGGGCTGTATTCCCCGTGCGACGCCAATCCCCTTTCGGAGTGCGGCAGCTAGACAATTTACCCCGATCTATCGGGGCCGCTTTCACTTTGCGTAAGGTGATCTGACCAGTCTTACCTCGTATCTATCCACCCATTCCCTGATGCCACCGTTCGATTTTCGATTACTCTTCCCTGGTGATCCTTCTTCGTTGTAGCGCGCGCCGACCCTGGCGCGCTGTGCTCGCACTTTCGATCCGTCTCCGGGAAACGACTTCCAGCGACCACGAGTCCCGTATGACCATACGGCTTCGCAATGCAGTGACCGGCGCGCCGGGGCCGGCGTGCGCTACAGGAAGACAATAATCGAAAATCCAAAATCAAAAATCCAAAATTGAACGGTATCGGGTACTGTCCCCGTCATGCGATGAGTTTGGCTCCTACGCATCCCCTCGCACCACCATCATCTCATGCCCACCCCGCTGAAACTCATAATCCACCCCCCGCACCTCCGCCGCATACCCTTCGGCCGTCAACGCCGCCAATACGCCCTCCAGGTGCCGCGACGGCCGTGCGCCCAATTCCAGCAGCGGAAAGATGCGCGCCTCCCCCGCCACCCGGCACATCTCGCGAATGGCCGCCAGGTGGTCCTCCAGGGATACATGCGCGCTGTAGAGGAAAAGGTAGTGCGAGCACAGCGCCAGCTCAAACGCCTCGTCGCGGAACGGCAGCCGCGGCAGCGCCGCCGCCAGATACCTCCCCTCCCGCCGCCCGCCGGGAAAATCCTGCAGGAACGCCCGCATCGCCGTCATGCGCAATGCCCGCAGCGCCTCGACGGAGGGAATGGTTGTCCACACGAATTCGTCCATGTTCCGCCGCGCCTGCTCGATCACCTGCGCGCGCGTCTCCCGGATGCGCCGTCCGATCTCCTCCGCGCTGAACGCGTAAAGCGGGTCCACCGACACCACCGTCCCGCCCCGCCGCGCCACCCCCGCGTTAAAACTCGCCGGCCCGTCCCCGCACCCGAGCATCCGCTTCCGCAGATCCCCCTCGCTCAGCGCGAACATCGCCACATATTCCTCATACGACCGTCCCCACGGGACGACCTGGTCCAGCGTGTAAGGCATGCCGTGTATTTTCGGCTTATGAGCACTTTCACCTTTAGATAACGGTCAAAGCAGCTCATCAGGAAACGCGAGAGCTTGTATTACTGGACTGAATATTAGTTTGCTATCTGCGATGCGGCATGATATAATCTATTCACGAAGGGGCAACCGCATGGAGATCCACGAAAACTACAGCAAGCTCGTTGAGCTCTCACCGCGATCGACCCCTTTCCTGCTGGATCGCTTCGTTCCGCCTTCGCTTCGCGATGTGGCAGATCACGACCAGAAGGCGATACCGGCCATCGCCAAATCGCCAGGCATCACCGCAGACATCGAAAAAGCGATCAAACGAATTCCGACGAATCATCGACTATACCAAGCCGATGCCCGACGGCTTGACTTCTTGCCGGATGAAAGCGTCCACCTGGTGCTGACTTCGCCGCCATATTGGACATTAAAGGAATACCACACCAGCCCAGGCCAATTGGGCGCCGTCGAGGATTACGAGCAATTTCTGGATGAGTTGGATCACGTCTGGCGGCAAATGCTGCGGGTGCTGGTGCCGGGTGGCCGTTTGATTGTCGTGGTGGGCGATGTCTGTGTCTCGCGCCGGGCGTTCGGTCGGCACATGGTATTCCCGCTCCATGCCAGCATTCAGGAGCGCTGCCGGCAATTGGGTTTCGATAATCTGGCCCCGATCATCTGGTATAAGATCGCCAACGCCACCCTGGAGATCGATAACGGCTCGGGGTTCCTGGGCAAACCTTATGAGCCTAATGCGATCATCAAGAACGATATCGAATATATATTGTTCCAGCGCAAGCCAGGCGGATATCGCAACCCGAGCAACGATGCCCGGCTGCTGTCCGTGATCCCGGAAACCTTGCATCGCGAATGGTTTCAGCAGATCTGGAACCTTGGGGGAGCATCCACCCGCCAGCACCCCGCGCCGTTTCCATTGTCGCTGGCCGAGCGGCTTGTCAGGATGTATTCCTTCGTGGGTGATACCGTCCTCGACCCGTTCATGGGAACCGGAACGACGAATCTCGCAGCCAAGCACTGGGGGCGGGACAGTATCGGTGTCGAACTGGAGGAACCGTACTTTAATATCGCTGTTTCTCGTCTGGCAAATCAGAGTTTGAATCTCGAACTTGATTTAGAGGAGCACTACAGCACTTATGTCGCCTAACCCGCAATATTTTTTGACGCACCTGCAGACCCTTGGGTACCATCCACGCTCGGATAAACATTCGAACAGCCTTGCGGAAGCTATTGTTCATGACCTATTCGTGCATTGCCCGGCGATTCATCAGAGGGCCTCGATAGGGGATTTGGTTTACGATATCAACTTTACCGTCAGGGCGGCAGGCGCCGATTGGAATGTTGACTTGGTGATCGGTGTTCCGCAGTTGGATTTCCATCCCCCCCAATCCATCACTGAAATGCTGCGTGCAACACCATCGACGGTGCAGATTGCCATCGAAATCAAGTCGGTCATGACGGAGCACCATAAGGCGATCCGCAATCGGAAGCGCGACCTGGAAGCGCACCATGAACATGTTCATCGATATAGTTCGCAAGCAATCGCCGGTGGTGTTCTGGTAGTGAATGCCGCGCCGACCTTCTGCTCACCGCTGCGCGGGGCTGATGTCGTTACGACTCACCGCGACCCGGACGCACTGGTGCGACTCTGCATCGATCAGATGCGAGCCGTTTCAGAACGGCGGACCATTACGGAGTATGGTCTCGATGCCAAAGCCGTCATTGTCGTTGATATGGATAATCAGGATTTGCCAGCGACTCGGTATGTGACGAAGAGTCCGGCGCCCACCGTTGGCGATCCGCTGCATTACGACGCCTTCATCCAGACGGTGTGCGCGTTGTATACCGAGCAGTTCTAGGCAAGCGCAGAGGACTGTTCCGGCAAGCCAACTTTCGGAGTGCGGTGGCTAGACACCGCTTTCACTTTGCGTAAGGTGATCTTACCAGTCTTACGCCGTATCTATCTACCCGTTCCCTGATCCCACACAGCAAAGGAACTGTCCCCGCCGTGTTAATGAGCAAGCTTCCCGAAAATCCAGATCTTTCTCTTTCTCTTTCTCTTACTCCCCACCGTAAACAGGAAGATTGAGTAAAAAAACCGCCCAACCTCTCATACCACTACCCGTCCTCCCCTCCCGTCACAGCCCCACATACCGCAGCAACCGACACCCCTTCTCCGTCCCCACCACAAACGTCCGCCCATCCGGCGAAGGCCAGCAGGAGCTATAACTATCTGTATCTAGCCGCATGGCGGCCAGGCGGCGGAGGGGACGGCGGTAGAGGGCGGCATACGCGATCTCCGACTGCCGGTCCTCAATCCGCTCCCGCAACCCCGGGTCGAAGCGTGAAAGGCGTTCGGCCAGCTTGAGCAGGAGCTGGTTGGGCTTGTGCTGATAGTAGGCCACCAGGTGGCGGCCGTCCTCGGTGGGGTCGCCGGCCCGCATTTCGAAATCGGGCCGCACATCCACCTGCCAGTACCGGTCCGTCGCCACCTCCACGGCGCGCAGGTGGTTCTCCCGATAAAGGGTGGCATATCGGGCGCTGGGACAAAATTCGGACGGCTCCCAGTCCTCCTTGCGCTTGGTTGATTTGCCATTCAGGCGGAGGATGCCATCGTTGATCACGGCCATCGCCTGGGTGCCGGCCATGCAGGACTGCGAGAAATGCTGGCCGCTGTCGATCTGCAGCTTCCCGTTGACGGCGGTCACGCGGCAAAAGCGCTCGGTAAACAGCAGCGCAGCGGCCTTGCCATCCGGCGCCAGCCAGCAGGAATCGGCAACGGCGCCCGCGGCGACCAGTTGACTGCCGCGCACCAGGTAAATTTGCGACACGCGTTTGGTCTTATTAGCCGGCACGAACCCGAGGATCAGCAAAATACGCCCGTCGTCACAGGTCCGCACCAGCGTCTCGATCAGGCGGTCGTATGGTGCTTTCTCCCACATCTCGTTCGATCGGGTTTTCGGCGGCACGAGATACGGGATGGTGAGACGGGCGGGGATCTGCACCTCGCCGAGCAATGTCCCATCTCGCCAGCTTTGCACCCGCGCGCTCTTCCCCGCCGCGGACATCACCGCCAGCACGTGCCCGTCCGGCGAGACGTCGGCGGCATACGCGTAACTGGTCTCCTTGTCATCGGTCCGCGGCCACCCGCGCTTGTCCGGCTGTGATGAAGTGACCCGCCAGACTGCGCGCCCGCGCCGCCACTCGCGCAGCACGTAGCTGAACTTCCCCTCGCGCAGACAAAAACCGGTCACGCAGGGCTGCATCCCATCGTAGAAGACCCCGTAACTGTAATCCTGCTGGTATTGCGGAAACGTCGCCACCCGCCAGTACGTCGGCGACAGCACGAACCGCCACACCCCGAACGCCAGCACCGCCAGCAGGACGGCGGCGACAACTCTCCACCGATGTTTAACCGGCCGGCGGGGTGGGGATACTAAAGCTGGCTCTTGCACGTCATTCCCCTCCTGGTTTATGCTGCTGGTATCATTATACACCGTTCGCCGAGTTGTCCCTACTATCAAAGCCGGCTTCAGCCGGCGTCTAATAATAGCCCGGCCATTGATGGCCGGGGGCGGGCCGGCGTGCGCGCGGAAAGGCCTGTGCATCATGGAAAACTGTTATGGCATATTCTTGCCACCACTGCTTGGTCACCACCCGCAGCTACCCTTCGCCGGCGAAATATCCTACCTATCATTTTTATGTTTTTTTCAATGGTCCACGCTCATGTCGGCATCTTTTTCGACGGGATACCCCAATGTCATCCCTCTGGCAACGCATTGGAGTATCCCGCCTCTTACCTCACACCCGCTCCAACGCCTGCTCCAGGTCCGCGATCAGGTCGTCGATGTGCTCGATGCCGGTCGAGACGCGGATCAGGTCCTCGGTGATGCCGACGGCGGCGCGCACCTCCGCGGGCATGGAGACGTGGGTCATCGTGCACGGGTGCTCGATCAGCGACTCCACCCCGCCCAGCGACTCCGCCAGCGTGAACAGTTTGACGGCGCTGAGCAGCCGGAAGGCCTCCTCGCGGTCGCCCTGCACGCGGAAGGAGAAGGTGCCGCCGCAACCGGTCATCTGCCGCAGCGCCAGCTCATGCTGCGGGTGGCTCTCCAGGCCGGGGTGGTGCACCTGCGCCACCTTCGGGTGCGCCTCCAGCCAGTGTGCCAGCGCCAGCGCGTTGCGGTGGTGCGCCTCCATGCGCAGCGCCAGCGTCTTCACCCCGCGCAGCACCAGGAAGCAGTCCTGCGGCCCGGTGCAGGTGCCCATGGCGTTCTGGTAGAAGCCGATGCGCTCCGCCAGCGCCGCGTCGCGCGTGATGACGCCGCCGCCCACCACGTCGGAGTGGCCGTTGATGTACTTGGTCGTCGAGTGCAGCACGATGTCGATGCCCAGATCCAGCGGCCGCTGGAAGTACGGCGAGAGGAAGGTGTTGTCGCAGATGGTGATGACGCCGTTCGCCCGCGCGATGCCGGCGATGGCGGCCAGGTCCAGCAGGTTCATCAGCGGGTTGGTCGGCGTCTCCGTCCAGATCGCCCGCGTGTTTACCCGCAAGGCGCTGGTCAGCGCGTCCAGGTTGCGCAGGTTGACGAAGTCGACGGCGATGCCCTTCTCGCGCAGTTGGTGAACGATCAGCCGGTAGGAGCCGCCGTAGAGGTCGTCATGCACGATCAGGTGGTCGCCCGGCTTGAACTGCGCCAGCACGGTGGTCTCGGCGGCCTGGCCGGTGGCGAAGGCAAAGCCATGGGTGCCGCCCTCCAGCGCCGCCAGGCAGTCCTCCAGCGCCTTGCGCGTCGGATTGCCGCTGCGCGAGTAGTCGAACGGGCCGGGCTGGTTCACGCCCTTGAAGGCAAAGGTGGAGGTTTGGTAGATGGGCGGCATCACCGCGCCGTAAGCCGGGTCCGGCCCCTGGCCCGCGTGGATGGCCAGCGTCTCGAAGTGCAGCGTCCGCGTGTCGCGTGTCATGTTCCTGTCTCCTTCTCGGTGGAATGCGACATCAGGAGGAGACAAAAACGCCACCGTGCATCAGCATCGGTGGCGAGGGCCGTGCGAGAATGAGGGTCAACACCCATGGGACTATCTTTCGAAAGTCACGCTTTCGCACATCGAAGGGGACACCCCTTCAAGGCACCGTCGCCGTCTCCAGGCCGGTTGCCAGCCCCGGTAAACCGGAGCATTCCTGATGTTGCAGATAAGATAACACAGGATTACCCGCCTGTCAACCCCCTCAGGGACTGTCCCGGCTCAGCGGGACCACAGACGACCGTCTTCCTCACGAACTGTTATCATGACCAGCGGGACTGTCCCCGTGGAACGCAACCTTGCCCACTTGCCCTCCCGCGCATTCTGCGCTACTTTGATAGCATGGCAAAGGCACTGTTTCTCGGCATCGATATGGGGTCGCAGGGCGTGCGGCTGGTGGCGGCGGGGGAGGACGGCGTGGCGGTAAGCTGGGCGTCGGTGCCCGTGCAATCGCTGGTGACGGCGTCCGGGACGCATGAACAGGACCCGGCGGCGTGGTGGCCGGCGGTGTGCCGCGCGAGCCGGCTGCTGCTCGACGACCTCAAGGGCAAGGGGTACCGCCCGGAGGCGCTGGTGGCGGTCGCGGTGGACGCCACCTCCGGCACGCTGGTGGCGCTGGATGCCGCGGGAAACGCGGTCCGGCCGGCGCTGATGTACAACGACGGGCGCTCGGGCGCGGAGGCGAAGGCGATCAACGCGCTGCCCGATGCCGCGGCGCTCTGCGCAAAGCTGGGCTACCGGTTTGCCTCCTCCTTCGCGCTGGCGAAGATCGTCTGGCTGCTCGAGCAGGAGCCGGCGAGCTTCCAGCGGACCGCGCACCTGGCGCACCAGGCGGACGTCGTGGTCGGCCGCCTCACCGGCGACTTCGCCGTCACCGACTACAGCAACGCGCTGAAGACGGGATACGACCTGGTGGAGGAGCGCTGGCCCGCGTGGTTCGCGCGCTGGCCGGGGGTGCTGGAGCGGCTGCCGCGGGTGGTGGCGCCGGGCACGGTGATCGGACAGGTCACGCGCGAAGCGGCGGCGGAGACCGGCCTGCCCGCCGGGCTGCCGGTGGCAGCGGGCGCCAGCGACGGCACCGCCGGCTTCCTCGCCTCCGGCGCCAGCGAGCCGGGCGACTACAACACCACCCTTGGCACCACGCTGGTGTTCAAGGGCATCAGCACCGCGCTCTGTGGGCATCCGGACGGGCTGATCTACTGTCACAAGCTGCCCGGCGGCCGCTGGCTGCCCGGCGGCGCCAGCAATACCGGAGGCGAGTGGATCGCCCGCGACTTCGCCGGGGAAGATCTGCGGGCGCTGGATGCGGCAGCCGCCCGCCTGCTGCCCACGCCCGTGCTGGCCTATCCCAACCTGCGCGAGGGCGAGCGCTTCCCGTTCCTCTCATCCGATGCGCGAGGCTTCTCCCTGCCGGAACCGGCGGATCGCGTCGAACGCTTCGCCGCCAATCTGCAGGGCACCGCGCTGCTGGAACGGCTGGGCTACGACGTGTTGGATGGCATCGCCGGCACCTCCTGCGGCGTGGTCTACAGCACCGGCGGCGGCAGCCGCAGCGACGTGTGGATGCAGCTCCGCGCCGACGCCACCGGCCGCGCCCTGCACCGCCCCGCCTGCCCGGAATCCGCCTTCGGCAGCGCCGTGCTCGCCGCCGCCGGGCATTTCGGCGGCGTCCCGCAAGCCATCGCCGCCCTCGTCCGCATCGAGGCCAGCTTCGCGCCGGATTTGACGAAGACGGCGCAGTATGATGAGATTTACGCGCGGTTTTGCGAAGAGCTGAAACGAAGACGATACCTGTAAGGACACATCATGAGCGTCTATAAAGCCTGCGACATCCGCGGTCCGGTGGCCGAGTTGAGCCCGGAGCGGTACCGGCGCTGGGGCCAGGTGCTGGGCACCGCGCTGGAAGAGGGCGAGCACATCGTGGTGGGCGGCGACGTGCGGCGCAGCACGCCGGCGTTCAAGGCGGCGCTCATCGAGGGGCTGTGCGAGATGGGGCTGCGGGTGACGGACCTGGGGGTGCTGCCCACGCCGATGGTCTACTTCGCGAAGAGCCACCTGCGTGCGGACGCCTGCGCCATCGTCACCGCCTCGCATAACCCGCCGGACATCAACGGGCTGAAGTGGATGATCCATGATGTGCCGGTCGACGAGTTCGAGGTGGAGGCGTTGCGGCGGGATGCCGAAGATGGCACGCCGCTGCCCGTCCGCCGGCCGGGCCGCGCGGATGGGTATAACATCGCCCCGGAGTATGCCGCCTGGCTGACCACCGTACCGTATTTCCGCGCCGCCACGCCCACCTTCCGCGTGGTGTTCGACCCCGGCAACGGCTGCTGGTCGCGGCGCGCGGCGGCCTGCGCGTTGCGGGTGTTCCCCGGGCTGCAGATCGAGGCGATCCACGATGCCGAAGACGGCGGCTTTCCCCACCGCAGCGCCGACGTGTCGCGACCGGAGCTGCTGGCGAAGCTGTGCGAGGTGGTCGTCGAGCGTCACGCCGACCTGGGCGTGGCCTTCGACGGCGACGGCGACCGCGTGGCCTTCGTCGACGGAACTGGGCACGCGCTGACCGCGGAGGAGGCCACCTGGGTGCTGGCACTCAGCTTCTGGGATGCCTTCCACGACCGCGGCTTCGTCTACGACATCAAATTCTCCGACCACATTGCAAAGGGCGTGCGCGTGCTGGGCGGCGAGCCGTACATGGAGCGCAGCGGCCACGCCTTCATCCGCCGCCGCATGCTGGACGAAGGGGCGATCTTCGGCGCGGAGATCAGCGGGCATTACTTCTACGGCGACCTCGGCGGCGGCGACGACGGATTGTATTCCGCCCTGCGCATGATCGCCCACCTGGCGCAATCCGAGCAGTCGCTGGCGGCGCTGCGCAACACCTGCCCGCTCATCACCATGACCCCGGATCTGCGCCTGTCCTGCGACGCCGCAACCCAGGACGCCGTACTTGAACAGGTGCGAGCCGCCTTCGCCGACTATCCGCAGACCACCATCGACGGCATCCGTGTCGACTTCCCCGGCGGCTGGGCGCTGGTCCGCCGCTCCGTCACCGAGCCCGCGCTCACCTTCCGCTTCGAAGGCGTCGACTCGAACGCGCTGGACCGTATTGTGCGCGAGTTCTGCGAACGCGTGCCGGCGGTCGGGGACGGCCTGGCAAAGCAGTTCCGGAAGATGGGAAGAGATAAGACGTGAACCACAGAGGCACAGAGACACAGGGGACACAGAGACAATCTTTACGCCTGGTCCGGTGGTTGAGTAGGCAGGTGAGCGTTTTCGCATCTTTCCGTAGTCCTCGCGCCGTATCGAAACCACCGCGCCCGTAGTGCCCGTTCCCGCCAAGCTATTCTGTCTACGCGGTGGTTTCGATACGGCGCGAGGGCTGCGGAAAGATGCGAAAATGCTCACCTGCCTACTCAACCACCGGACCATGAACCACAAAACCAGAGACTAATCCAATGTCTCTGTGTCCTCTGTGCCTCTGTGGTTCAATGCTCTCGTGGCCGGCCGTCTTTCGTTGACAGTAAGCGAGTTCGCCGGTAGAATAAACGCGTTCCCAGGAATGCATTCTCCGGTGCCGGATATGTCACTGCGTGTCACCACGCGAACTGAACGCCGCTCTCCGGTTGTCTCGGCACACCACCCCTTTGCGGGGTTCTCGGTATCCCTGGCGGGAGGAACAGACATGGTCACCAGCAATACGCCCCTGCTGATCGTAGGCACCGAATCCGACAATCCGTTCGCCATCGACGTCGCGCTGGCCTGCGGGCAGGTGACGGACATCGCGGACCTGATCTCGTTGAAAACCTTCGCCAACTCCGAGTTCTGCCCACGCTTTATCGAGGGCGACGTCGAGGACGTCTCCGCCATCGGGCACCAATTGTCCGGCGCGACGGTCGGGATCGTCTCCACCATGTCCAGTGTGCTGTCGCGCAGCGAGCTGGCGTTGCGCACATTGCTGGTGGCGCGCGCGGCCAAGGACAACGGGGCGGACCGCGTGCTGCTGATCGAGCCCGACCTGTTCTTCAGCGCGCAGGACCGCGGCCCGCGGCCGGAGCATGGGCATGTAGAATTCGAGCGTGACCTGCGCGACTTGAAGAAGTTCAACGGCCAGGCCTTCTCCAGCCGCATGTATGCGCAGATGCTGGCGCTGGCGGGGGTGGACGCAGTGCTCACCGTGCACAACCACTCGGTGTCAGTGGAGCGGCTATTCACTGACACCATGCCGTGGTTCTTCCGCAACCTGATTCCCACCGAAGTCTACGCCGATTACATCACGCACTCGGATGTCACTCCCCGCCTGCGCGCGGGCGACGGCCTGCTGGTGTGCGCGCCGGACAAGGGCGCCCGCGGCTTCGTGTCCGAGATTTACGGCGCGCTCTCCTCCGAGCACCAGGTCGGGCAGCTCTACATCGCCAAGCAGCGGCTGGGCGAGCGCAACGTGACCAGCTTCATCGATCCCGAATCGCCCTGCTCGCTGGAGGACGTGAAGGGGAAAGATGTGGTGGTGCTGGACGACATGGTGCGCACCGGGACCACCATCATGCAGTGCTGCCGCCTGCTGAAAGAGGCGGGGGCGGCGCGCGTGGTCTTCTTCGTCACTCACTTCTACCCCTCGCAGGAAGTGCGCGAGAACCTGAACTCGCCCTTCATCGACGAGATCATCACCACCAACACTTTACCGCCCGTGCAGAACCGCGATCTGCAAGGCCGCCTGCGCAAGAAACTCACCGTGCTGAAGATCGGCCGCTGGATGGCCCACCACGTGCTCTGTATGCTCGGCCAGCACCGCAAGCACGCGCACGGCCCGCTCTACGCGGTAGATATGTCCTCCAAGAACCCCCGCTTCGAGACAATGGTCCCCGGCGCGGTGGGACACCTGCGGTGCGAAGAAGAAGAGGTGGTGGTGCCGTAAGGCGGCAGCCCATCTTACTCGTGCTCTTATCTCTTGTTCTGCATTCCGTCCGACTTGTCCGACTCGTCGGACATGTCTGACTGGTCTGACTGGTCCGACAATCCGATCCCGAAGCAAAGGAATCTCCCCCCGCCCGGCGAATACGGTGGGTAACCGCATCGTCGACAGGAGGTTCCGTCATGCCGTACCGCATGCGCTTGTGGGTGCTTCTCACCGGTTGCCTGTTGCTCCTTCCGTTGTTTGCCGCCGATCCGCCCAACGATCGCCTTGAAACTCAACTGGCCCGCGCCCTGTCGGTGACGCTGCTGCCGGAGGGGAAGGTCACCCAGGTAACCGCCGCCACGCCCGCGAGCTTCACGTTTACCAGCAGTCATCCGCTGGAGGCCGGCCGGCTGGTGGTGCTGGCGCGGGAGCATCCGGAGGAGCCGTCTGCCGCCCGCCGGTGGGAGCGCATTGGCGAGGCGGTAGTCACCGAAGCATCGTTCCGTAATCTGGCCACGGCCCGCGTGTTGCTCCTGGCAGCGGGTGTGACGCTGCAGGCCGGGCAGCCGGTCTGCGTCGAGCCGGAGCCGGCGATGGTTGGTGTGCTGCACTTCACCCGTCCGGACGGCGGCGCCACGCCGCTGGGCCATCGCCTCGCGGAGCGGCTGGCGCCGGAGCTGCAGCAGCAGGTCGCAGGCGCCAACCTGCAGGTGCTGGAGCCCTTCCGCCTGGAGGAGCTGCTGGCCTCACGCGGGTTGACGCCGGTCCTGCTGCTCGATCCGGCGCGCCGGAATACCGAGCCGAAGACTTCCTGCCCGTTGCAACTGGCCGTGGCCGGCACGGTCGAGGTGACCGGCGGCCAGTTGATAATCAACACCCGCATAGTAGATACCTGGAACGGGCGATTGCTGCAATCAACCGAGCTCACAATGCCGGCCACGACGAAGGACACGGCGTTATACGCGACGGCGGTTGCGCCGCCCGCCGGTGAGCCGCCGGTGGTGAACCAGCAGGCAGTGCTTGCGCTGAAGGGGCTGCTCAAGGCCGACCCGCTGCTGCAGGCTGCGCTGCAGGGTCCGCAGGGACCGTCGGGGCCGCCGGGACCACAGGGGTCGATGCCGCCACAGCCTCCGCTACAGTTCACGCCTGAACAGGCACAACAACTGCTCAAGCTACTGGACAACTTCGGCCCGATCATCGCCGAATTGCGCGGGGAGGTTCGGGCGCTCTCCCAGCGTGTTGGCATACTTGAGCACGCGCTCGCACAGTGAGGAGGTGGATGATGAGATACTTGCTGTGCCTGTTGCTGCTCTGCTGCGGCCTGGTTACCATGATGCCTGCCGCTGAGGGCGTGGTGATCAATCCGGTTCCGTCGGAAACCGAACTTGGGTGGTGGGCGGCGCAGGTCATGCCGGCGATCGCCTTCCCGGTGGGCACGATCACCGCCGTGGCGAAGGATGGGCGGGACTTCGGCTTTACCTCTGATGTCGAGCTTGCGCCGGGCCGGCGGCTCCTGGTACAGCCGCTGGGGGAGGGGGCTCTCCTGGAAGCCGTCGTCACGGCACATGCCAGCGGACGCTTTTATCGCGGCGCACCAAAGCCAGGCGTCGCCATGCCGCAGCTCGGGCAGCGTGTCTGCCTGGCCACTCCCGAACCATCGGCGCTCGGCGTACTGCCGTTCACCCGTCCTGATGGCAGCGGGACGCGCCTTGGCGAGCAGGAAGCGGAGGCCTTCGCCATCCACTTTACCGGCGGCAACCTGGCGCCCGGCAGCACCTTGACCATCAACGCGCCTTCCGTGTTGATGCCGTTGCTGGCGGCACAAGGCTTGACGGCCGGTGACCTGTTCGACCCGGAACGGATGTGGCACATGGCGAACTTGCCCGTGCAGTGGGTCGTGACGGGCACGCTGACCCTGGAGGGCGACATGCTGCGGCTCGACACGCGCCTCATCGACCTTCCCAGCGGGCGGCTGGTCGCGGCCATGCAGGTGAAGTGCCGGGCCACCACCGGACAGAATCGCCTGTATGGCGAGGCGCCGGCCGGTCCGGGCAAGCCGGTGGACCGGCAGCTGTTCACCACGCTGCGCTACCTGCTGCTCTCTGAGCCGGAGCTGCAGCATCGGCTTTCCGGCCCGATGGGCCCGATCGGGCCGGCTGGCCCCCCGGGACCGTCAGGCCCTCCGGGCCCGTATGGCGATCCGTCACCCTTTGCCAGGGAGACGGCAACCGCGCTTCTTAAAATGCTGGATGGCTTCGGTCCGGTGACCGCCGAGATTCGCGGCGAGTTAAAGGCGCTGGGGGAGCGGGTGACGGCGCTGGAAAATGCGGCCGCACGAAGGAATTGATATCAGATTTTCCGCGATGTATGGGATAACAGGTACAGAGGGTGACCACCATGGCGAATCGGCTCCTGCTGCTCCTGTTCTCCTGCCTACTCCTGTCTCCAGCGCTCGCGCATCTGACGGATTTGCCGCCGTTCACAGCGCTGTTGCCGTCGGTCGAGGAGATCTCCCTGCGCACGCCGCCGTCGCCGGCGGGTCTCTCCGATGCGCAGGCGCAGTTCTTGCGCGGGCCGGTGAAACGACTGCTGGTCGAGTCCGTGCCGCTGACCGCCGGCGGCGCCGAGGGGATGCGGCAGCCGGAAGCTTTCTGGACCTTTGATACGCACGGCTACGCCATCCGGGCAGCCGCCTACACGCGGAACGGCCTCGAGCCGGCGCGGCTGTATCGAGAGCTGCTCCTCACCAATACCTACAACCGCGCGGGGCAGCGCATCCGGCAGCAGGTGATCGCCTATGCTGACGGGTCTCTGGCGACCCTGACGGATACGGCCTTCCGTTATAATCAGTCCGGGCGGCTGCTCGATGCGCGTACGACCATGCCGAAGTATCTCGGTTCACGGGCCAAACGCACCTTCGTCACCACTGCCACCTTTGACGCCGCCGGGCGGCTGGCCGCGGAAGCCCAGGCAGACGGGGGCAAGGGCAAGCTGGTCTGGGAGTATAAAGCCGAGCCCGACGGCCAGGAGCGCACCTGCCGGGGCGGCAAAATGAAGCGATGGGGGTTCAACGAGCAGGTCGTCGCCAACGCCGACGGCAAGCCGCTGCGCTGGAAACGGTATGACGAAGCGCGGGGGTACGCCGAGTATTCCTTCACCTACAACGACCGCGGCGAGATCCTCCGCCTGGTGTCCCACCTGTATAACGGCGATTGGGTTCCGCTCTACGACCCGCATACCGAGCAGTTCGGGGATTACGTCTACGACGGGCACGGCAACTGGACCGAGCGTACGCGATATCGGATCACGAAACAGGACGGCCTGCTGGAGACGCTGGCGCCCGTCGAGAAGCAGCGGCGGACGCTGGTGTATTACGAATCGGCGCTGGATTAATTGTGCCGAATCCCTCCTGCGCGCGCCGGATGCCCCGGGTTACAATAGCCTCGGGAGGCGACCATGGCACAGATCAGACCGATAGCGGAGGTGTTGGCGGCACAGCCCACGCTGGAGGGGGGCGGGGTGCATTTGCGGCGGGCGTTCGGGCACGAGCAGTTGCCGAAGTTTGACCCCTTCCTGCTGCTGGACGAGTTCCGCTCCGACAACCCGGCGGATTACCGCGAGGGGTTCCCCTCGCACCCGCACCGGGGGTTCGAGACGATCACCTACATGCTGGCGGGATCGATCGAGCACCGGGATGTGCTGGGCAACCGCGGGACCATTCACGCGGGCGGGGTGCAGTGGATGACCGCCGGCAGCGGCATCATCCACGAGGAGATGCCGGAGGGCGACGCCAACGGGTTGCTGTGGGGCCTGCAGTTGTGGGCCAACCTGCCCGCCGCCATGAAGATGACGCCGCCGCGCTACCAGGGGTATGACGCCGAGCAGATCCCGGAAGTCACCGAAAACGGTGCCCGCGTGCGTATCATTGCCGGCGAGGTGAACGGCGTCCGCGGCCCGGTGCGCGACGTGGCGATCGCTCCCGAGTACCTGGATGTCGCCCTCCCACCCGGCACGCCCTTCACCCACGCCGTTCCCGCCGATCACACTGTCTTCGCGCTCGTACTGAACGGGCAAGGGTGCTTCGCCGGCGAAGGCAGCGAGCAGATCGGCGAAGGCCATGTCGTCCGCTTCGGCGACGGCGAGCTGGTCGCCGTCTCCACCATGGACAGCCCCGTCCGCTTCATCCTCGTCTCCGGCAAGCCCCTGCACGAACCAGTCGCCTGGCGCGGCCCGGTGGTGATGAACACCCAGGAGGAACTGCGGGAGGCGTTCCGGGAACTGAACGAGGGAACGTTCATCAAAGGGTGATGCAGGTACAGGGAACTGTGTGTGTTGAATAAGGTTCCTCGAAACACAGGCAAGCACGTATGTAGTAAGCCACGCAGCCGCAGCGGAGTGGCGTTCGTTGATAAGACAGCTTACCTAAACACGGACGCCACTCCGCTGCGGCTACGTGGCTTACTACATACGGGCTTGCGCGGTTTTTGGGTAAGCTTTCCTAAACACGAACGCCACTCCGCCCCGGCTACGTGGCTTACTACGTACGGGCTTGTGCGGTTTTTGGGGTAAGCTTTCCTAAACACGAACGCCACTCCGCCCCGGCTGCGTGGCTTACTACGTACCGGTTTGCCTGTTTTTCGGCATGAACCTTACCGCTCCAACGACGTCAGCCCTTCGCGCACCGCGTACTTGGTCAGCTCGGCGATGCTGCGGATTTCGAGTTTATCCATGAGCTGCTGGCGGTAGGTTTCCACGGTTTTCGCGCTGACGCCCAGCGAGCCGGCGATGGTTTTGGTGGTGTTGCCTTCGGCGAGCATCTGCAGCACCTGGCGCTCGCGGGGGGTGAGGACGGTGAAGACGGAAGGATCCGAGGTTTTGAGCAGGCGCAGGTAGTCGTTGATGATATCGCCGCTGATCTGCGCGCTCAGGTAGAGCTGTTGCTGCATGACGGTGCGGATGGCGGCGGCCAGCTCGTCCACCGCGCAGTCCTTGGGCAGAAAGCCGGAGGCGCCTGCCTGCAGCGCCTCAACCACAAAGCGCTTGTCGCAGTACATGGAGAGCATCAGCACCCTCGCCGGCCCGTCATCCGCATGGATCTGGCGCGCGGCCTCGATGCCGTTGAGGCCGGGCATGCCGATGTCGAGGATGGCCACGTCCGGCTGCAGCTCGCGCGCCATCTGCACCGCAGCCAGCCCATTCTCCGCCTCGGCAATGACTTGGAAGTCCTTCTGTTTTTCCAGCAGGGCCGCCACGCCCTGGCGCAGGATGGTGTGATCGTCAGCCAGCAGGATGCGAATCGGCATTGGTACTCCTTACGAATGCAAATGAATGCAAAATGATAGATGTAATTTGAAAACCGGTCGCCTTGCACGGGGGCACCTAACCCCCCAGCCCCCTTCCCTAAGAAGGAAGGGGGAGCAGGCTTCCTTGTGAAAGTATTCCGGTATTCATCGATCCACCCGGTGCTCCCCCTTCCTTCTTAGGGAAGGGGGCTGGGGGGTTAGGTGTCCCCGTGCAAGGCGACCGGTTTCCTTCACCCTTTCGCTTCGTCCCCCCTCGGCGCGTGGATCGTCACGGTGGTGCCTTCGCCGGGGGCGGAGGCGATGTCCAGGCGGCCGCCCAGGTAGCGCAGGCGCTCGCGGATGCTGAAGAGGCCGAAGCCGCCGCCATGGCCGCGCGGGTGGTCGAGCTGGCTCACATCGAAGCCGGCGCCGTTGTCGGAGACGGTGATGCTCAATTGCGTCTCCGTGCGCTGCAGGGTAATGCCGGCCTGTTTCGCCCCCGCGTGCTTCACCACATTGATGAGCGCTTCCCGCGTGGCCATGAAGAGGAAGGCGCGCAGATCGTCGGAGATCGGCCAGCGCTGCTTGTCATGCTCGACGGTCGTGGTGATGCCGTATTGGCGCTGGATATCTTCCGCCAGCCACTCGACGGCGGCATGCAGGCCCAGCTCATACAGGATAGGCGGACTGAGCTCGAAGGTCAGCGAGCGTGTGCTCTGGATAAGTTGATCGAGTAGGCCGGTCACCGCGGCCAGCTCATCCGCGCAGCCCGTGGCGCCCACCTCCGCGCGCAGGCTGCCCAGGCGGATTTTCGCCAGCGCCAGCGTCTGGCTGATGGAGTCATGCACCTGCTGTGCCAGGCGGCGGCGTTCACGCTCTTCGGTAGTCAGTGCTTCGGAGGTTAGCGCGCGCAGTTGTTCCTGATAGCTGCGGATCTGCTCTTCCCCCCGCTTGCGCTCGCTGATATCCGCCAACATGCCGACGATGCCGGTGACCGTGCCGGCGTCGTCCCGCAGCGGAGCGCCGGAGAAGGCGATGGGCAGCTCGCGTCCGTCCGGCAGGTAGACGATCGCCTCGTAATCCGTCACCGTTTCCCCGTTGCGGATGCGGGCCATGACCGCCTGGTATTTGTCGAACTGGTGCGCCTTCACCGCCGGCGGGTATTGTCCGATTGATTCCCTGGCCGTGATATTGAACATGCGCCCGGCGGCCGGGTTCCAGCTCTGGATGCGCCCTTGCGCATCCAGCGTGACGATGGCCAGCGGCGAGGCGGCGATCATCGCTTCCAGCGTCCGGTGTGCCTCGCGCAGCGCCTCTCCTGCCCGCTTCAAGGCGTACAGGTGGCCGAGGGTCACCGCGTAGAGCCCGAGCAGCTCGCGCCGGCGCTCGAGGAGCGGGCGGTGGGAGAGCAGGTTGTCCATGCTCAGGCAACCGATGGTCTTTTCGCCGTCACGCAGGGCGGCAATCACATGGATACCGGTGCCGACCACCTCCGCCTGATCGTTGAGGAGCGGTGTTTCGTCTTCGACGGTCAGGCGCGCGGTCTCCGTCAGCGCCCGCCCCATCAGCGAGCCGGGGGCGACGGACAGGCGCTGCTCTCGCTCGTCGCGCAGCTCGCCCGTCTCATCGATGCCGAAGGAGCCGGTCACCTCGCCGGGTGTCTCATCGGTGAACCAGAAGGACAGGCGGTCAAGCCCGAGCCGGCTGTGGCCCAGCTCGACCGCGCTGCGGCACAGCGCATCGACGGAAGGCGCGGTGGTCAGCGTATTGTGCACCTCCAGCAAGGTGTGCAGCTCCTCACGGAACCGGCGCTCCTCCTTCCGGCTGGCCTCCAGGATCTCCTGGTTCTGCTCGTATTCGGCCAACAGCGTCTCAAGTTGGGCGTTCGCCTCGCGCAGTGCGGCAGTGCGCTCCTCCACCCGTTCTTCCAACTCCGTATTGAGCTGCTGCAAGGCGAGCTCGGTGCGCTTGCGCTCCGTGATTTCGTAACCGATGCCCAGAATCACCTGCTGCCCACGCCGCTTTTGCGCGGTGACAACGTAATCCAGCCAGAACTCGCTGCCGTCCGCGCGAACCGCCCGGGCTTCGCCTTCCCGCGCGAAGACCGTGCCTTCGGGGCTTTGCCCGATCTGCTCGCGGATGGTGAAGGGGAAGTTAGCCTCCAGCGCCTGGTCGTAGGTGCCGCGGTACAGCGCGTCCAGCGGATAGCCGGTCATTTTCTCGCAATAAGGATTGAGGTAGCTGAAACGCTCGCCATGCACGACGAAGACGGCGGCGTTGGCCTGCTCGGCCAGCATGAGGTAGTCATCCAGCCGTTGCTGGACATGCCGGCGACGGATGAGCTCGCGGACCAGCAGCAGTCCCAGCGCCAGGCAGATGCCGGAAAGGATGATGATGAGGAGGACGGTTGGCGGCAACGGCATGGTCAACTTCACTCCTACGTAGGCGATGACTTAATGATGATAGCAGGAAAGGGCCCGGCTGTCATGCAGGCGCTTTCCTTGTCGGAGATTCCGGCTGCCGCAGCCGCTGCAATCGCCGCCGGGTGAGGGTCAGCATGAGCTTGGCGACCAGCAGGAAGACGGCGAGGTTGGAGAGGATGATCGGCCAGTCACTGTCAAAATCGGCAACGACGTTGAATTCGTAATACAGGCCGGGATACCCGACTTCTTCGTTCGGGTCGAGAAGGATACTGAACGCGAGGCCGGGATCCAGGTATTCGATGTATGCGTCCCAATCCTCCTTAATCACCGGCGTATACGGCAATTGGGGGGGCGGCTGATTACCGATCTCCACAAAGATCGCAAGGAGTAAAGCGAATAACAGGCCTGAATATATCCATTTTCCACGGCGGGACAGGTATGGCGCCGCCAAGCGGGAAAGCCCGACCGCGAGCAGGATTTCCAATGCCGCCGCCAGCAGCAACCAGCCCAGGATGGGCAGTATCGGCAGCAGCAAGACATTCTCAAACGTGAACAAGAGCTCGGAGCAGAACGGGACGATGATCACCAGGCCGATGCAAAGCAGGTAGGCGATGGTCACCGCCACTGCCGTCCGCCGGAAGCGGGTCGAGCACCACAAGCCGACGGCGCCGAAGCAGAGGGCCACGGCGGCCAGCATGCCCACCGCCGCCAGCATTTGCCAGCCGGCCACGCCACCCAGCATGAAGCCGACCGCGGCCACCGGCAGCATGCAGAGCAGGATCATCCCCAGCACACTGAGTCCGGAGAGCAGCTTGCCCCAGAGGATCTGCCCCGGAGACATGCGGGTCAGCAGCAGCATCTCCAGCGTGCCCTTTTCGCGTTCCCCGCTGACGGCGCCCGCGGTCAAGCCCGGCGCCAGCACCAGCACCAGCAGCGCGCCCAGCAGGAGGATTGCCCGCACAAGCTGCCCGCCCAGGGTGTTCTCGTTCACTTCGAAGAGAGTGCGTTCCAATCCCGCAGCCAGTACCAGCCCGCCAACCATCACTGCCAGGCCGGCGGAGATCAGTATCAGCGCCGGCATTTTCCTTCCGCGTATGGCCGGCCGCATCTCTTTCATCAACACCGGCAGCGCGATGCCGGCGCGCCAGTTGCGCCAGGCCGTGGGGAGATGGCGCAGGGATGACAGCAGGGCGAGGAGCGCCCAGCCGGCGAGCAGGCCGAGCAGGATGAAGACGAGGATATCGATGTCGTCGGCCACGGCGGGCGAGCCGATGGCGAGCGCCACCCACCCGCCGCCGGCGCCGCAGGCCAGCACTACCAGGACAGCGAGGGCATAGTTGAGGATGCGTTTGAGCACAGGAGAAGTTATTCGCCGGGAAGAGGGCGGAATCCTGTTCTGATTAACTCAGGGACTGTCCCGGCTCAGCGGAACCAGTGATGGTCGCCTTCCTCAATAATGATATCATAACCAGCGGGACTGTCCCCTATAACAGGCAAGCTTCCCTGTCATAGGGGACAGTCCCGCTGGTCCCATTTCCGGGCGATCAATTATGAGACGGGCTTAAATTCCGCTGAGCCGGGACAGTCCCTGAGCTAAAATACCACCACCGGCTCGCCTTCCTTTTGCTGTGCGGGCGCGGCTTCCGCCACGGTGGCGCGCTCTTCAAAGGGGAGGCCTTGCATGGCGAGGGCGTGCTGGCACATGAGCTTGGCGATGTAGGTGTCGAAGACCTGGTGCAGGTAGGGCAGGCGGCGGTCCATCTCGTCGGCGAGGGTGATGAAGGCGGCGCTGGCGCTTTCATCGTTGCGATAGGCGCGGGCGTAGAGGTCGGCGAAGGCTTTCGCATACCAGGCGTGGTGGCGCATGATGCGCCAGGCGGCGGCGGTGACGGGATCGGCCGATTTACAGCCGGCCTCGATGACCGGCAGGAAGGCGTCCACCGCGGCGGGCGTCGCATCCCAGCCCTGCAGCGCCTGCTCGCGCTTCGCGGGGTCGATAGGCTTGCTGTTGTCGGCGGGGTCGAGCAGCTCGTGGTCCATCAGTTCGGTCAGTGTCTGCAGGTAGTCGCGGACTGCCGGGCCCTCTTCGCCGAATACGTCGGTCAGGTAGTCGTCGACCAGCGTGTCGAAGTCCGCGGTCCCGTCCCACAGCGTTTTACCCATCACGTGCATGTTAACGCCCGTGGGGAAGCAGACGCGCTGCGCCTGGGCGCTGATGAAGCCGGTGAAACCGAGCTCCGCCAATCCACGCAAGTCCTGCCACAGCGTGTGCGCCATGCGCAGTTGGCCGGGATCGTAATGCCCCATGCGCCAGTAATAATACTCGAAGATGATGCGCTCGCCGGTGAAGGCCTCGTTCCAGGAGTCGAGCAGGCGCAGGTTGGCGCGCGGGTCGGCGGGGTAGGCCAGTTTGTTGCGCTGGTACGGCGGCAGCGGCGTCTCGTCACCCGGCCCCGGCTCTGCCAGTGAGCGCTGATACGAACGGGTGATGGGCGCGAACATCAGCAGGAAGCGGGCGGGATTATTCACGCGCTCCGTCACCGGCCCCCACATCAGGTCCACATAGGCGGGGATGATCAGGCGCGTTTTGATCTTCATCTCGGTCAGCGCGCGGTCGATCTCGTTCAGCATCATCACGCAGAGGTCGGCGGGGCGGTATTTACGGCACTCGGCGCATTCGCAGTGGTTGTTGCCGCCGTCGGCGAGCCAGGTATGCACCACCTCCTCGCCCTGGTGGCCGGTGATGTACTGCAGGATGCCCTCCACCACCATCATGCGCACCAGCGGGTTGGAGTAGCAGAGGTGGGTGAAGAGCGGGATGCCGCGATTCAGCTTGCGCTCGCCGCCCAGCTCCGCCAGGTAGGGCTTGACCACCTCCGGCACCGGCTCGGTATGCGGCGCCCATTTTTCCGCGGGCAGGCCCAGCGGCTTGCAGGTCCAGCCGTGGCCGACGGTGTGCAGCATCAAGCCGCGCTTCCACGCCTCATGCTTGGCGCGGTCGGTGAGCTTAAGGGCCTGCTTGGAGGTGAAGGGGGTGCGCTGCGGCCGGCGGTTCTTTTCCAGCCCGTACCAACGGTCGAAGAAGGTGAAGCAATTGAAGAACTGGGTGAAGTAGCCGTTGAAGCCGCGTTTGACGGCGTAGTCGATCATGTCGCGCACGTGCTCGATGGAGCAGGAGCCCTCGATGCAGATCACGCGGTAGCGGGTGGAAGGCGCGTCGAGCAGGTCGAGTTCCAGCGCCAGCGGATCGGCGACCTTCGGCACGCGTTCGCCCTTGCTGCCGGGCCGCAGCCAGCGGCAGCCCAGCGCCTCCAGCCAGCGGTAGACGCCGAAAAGGAGGGAGCGCGCATTGGAACCGGTGATGGCCACATTGCCGCCGCGGGCGCGCACGCGGATCACGTCATCCGGCCCGTGGAACTCCGGCACACGGTTCGCCACCTCCAGCAGCAGCGCCTTCTCGAACTGCCAGGGCATGCCCAGCCAGACCCCCGGCGCGTTCGGGTCGTATTCCCACGCGCGGAGGACCTTCACCTCGTCCCCGGTCATCTGCTTCAGGTAGCGCTTCAGCTCGCGCATGGCGAAGTAGACGACCTGGCTCTGGTCGAGATAGTAAATATGGATCATACATCACCTTATGGCGCAGATGTCCGCATCCGCGCGTAATGTCATATGCTAGCACGGTCGGCGGTCCGTGCAATACCTCGGGACGAAAAATCGGTTGGGTGTGTCCGTTTCGGCGACATTCATTGCTTCTTCGTGCGGGGAAGGGATTCCTGTCGACACGCGCGGACTCAGAGGTCCGCGCTCCCACGGCTTGACGCAGTGTTTCACGGTGTGCCACACTTGGCGCATGACCGTCGAGACCCCGGCTGCAACCCGCGAGCCGATCTTTACCCGCGATTTCACCCTGGTGTTCCTCGCCAACCTGGCGAATTTCCTGGGGTTTTACCTGCTGATGGCCACGCTGCCGACCTATGTCACCGGCATCGTGGGCCAGCCGTGGGTGGCGGGGATGATCCTGGGCGTGTTCGGCATTGTGGGGATGGTGGTGCGGCCCTTCGTGGGACGGCTGGCGGACCTGCGCGGCGGCAAGGGGCTGATGCTGGCGGGGGCGGCCATGCTGATCGCCGTCATGCTGCTCTTCGGCCTTGCGCACAGCACGGCGTCACTCTTCACGCTGCGTGTGCTGCAGGGGGTGGGGTGGGCGACCTTCGGCACGGCGACCAGCGCGGTGATCGCCCTCATCGCCCCGGCGAAGCGGCGCGGCGAGGCGATGGGCTACTTCGGCATCTCGACCAGCGTGGCGATGGCGGTGGCACCGGCGATCGGGCTGCTCATCGTGAAGCACGGCTACTCGTGGCTCTTCCTGGCCTCTGCGGCGCTGGTGACGGTGGCCGGGCTGCAGGTGGTGCCGGTGGGCAACCGGCGGGCGGAGGCGCATGTGCCGGTCAGCGGACTGGAAGCCTTCCTGCTCCGCTCCGCGCTGCTGCCGTCGCTGGTGGCGGGCGTCTCCACGCTGACGTATGCGTCCGTCGTCTTCTACATCCAGGAATATGCCGACCATTTCCACCTGGGCGACGCCGGGTTGTTTTTCACCGTGCTGGCTGGGGCGCTGATCCTCACCCGCGGGCCGCTGGGGAAACTGTCCGACCGCATCGGGCGCGAGTGGGTGATCGGCGGCGGGCTGCTCTGCTCGGCGGCGGGCACGCTGCTGCTGGCCCTCCTCCCGGACCGCTGGATGCTGCTGGTGGTGGCCGCCATCTACGGCCTGGGCACCGCCGCGGTGCAGCCCACCCTGATGGCCCTGGCCGCCGACCACGCCGCCCCCGCCCGCCGCGGCGCCGCCATGGGCACCTACACCACCGCCTTCGACCTGGGCATCGGCGCCGGCGCGGCGCTCTGGGGCTGGGTGATCGGCGCGCTGGGTTTCCGCTCGATGTTCGCCATCTCCGCGGGGATGTGCGTGATTGCGCTGGTGGTGCTGGCGGCGGGGAGCATGGCTGCCCGCCGCGCTACGGCGTAATCGTATACGTGATCTCCTTCGACAGCGTTTTCCCCGCCTGGTTCCCCACTGTGGCGCGCAGGCGGTAGGCGCCAGGCTCGCTCGGGTGCCAGGTGACGTGCATCTCTCCGCCGTAATTCCGCTCCATCAGCGGCAGCCAGGCGTCGTTGAACCAGACGGCGATCTGCGGCATGAGATAATACACATCGTCTTCCCCGTTGGGCGTGATGTTGAGCTGGATGGCGGTGTTCACCGGCTGCGGCGAGGGGAGGGAGGCGGTGAGGGCGATGCCGGTGGTGGCCTTCGGCGCGCGGGCGGTGAGGACCAGGTCGGCGGTCACGCGGATTTTGGCCTGGGTGGCAGCCACGCGGAAGTAGCGCTTCCCGGCGCGCGGGAATCCGGCCATGCATGTCGGGGAGAGCGATGGCTGGCCAAGGGCCTTCCACCCCTTGCCGTCCGCGGATGCGAAGAACTGGTAGCGCACCGTGCCATCCGTCCCGCCCACGCGCGCCGCCTGCAGGCTCACCTCGCGGCCGACCAGGCAGGGCCCGAGCTTCCCATCATAATCGAGCCCCTGCTTCAGCGTGACCCCGCTGAGCGGCTTCGGCGCCGCCGTGGTGAAGGAAATGGTGTCGGTGAACGCCGGTCCGTTCTCCTCGCTCGCTTCGACCTTCACCTTATAACTCCCCGCGCGCTCCGGGGTAAAGGTGATGCTATCATAGCGCTGCTCTAATCCTGCCATTTCCCCAACCGGGTGCCAGCTCTTGCCGTCATACACCGAGAAGGTATACATGATCAGCCGTCCGCCGGCTGCCGAAGCGCGCAGACTGACGGTGCTGCCGGCGGGAACGGGCTTGGCCGGCATGCCGATGAGCTTCACGCCGGTGAAGGGCGAGTTGGCGCGGAGGGTGAGGGAGGCGGTCAGCGTTCTTTCCCCTTCCCGCACCAGTGCTTGGAAACGGACCGTGCCGGCGGTGTCCGGCGTCCAGCGGAAGGTGGCTTCCGGCGACCAGTCGCGCACCGTCTCCCACGCCTTCCCGTCATACTGCTGGAAGCAATATTCCGGCGCCGTGCCGCCACTGGCCTGTGCATGCAGGGTGACATGTTGGCCGATGAGGACCGGGGAATATCCGAAATAGCTCTCCGGATCGTCGGTCGCCAGGCGCAGATAGCTCAACGGCAGCTCGATTTCGCGCGTGGCGATGCCCAGGTTGCCGTGCCGGTCGCCGATGAACACGCTCAGCATGTGCTTGCCGGGCGGCAGTGGGTTGCCGAAGAGCGTGAACATGTTCACCATGAGATCGATCTCCGCCGTCCAGCGTGTATCCGGTTGCCGTGGCAGCAGCTCTTCGCCGAACTGCCCGCCCACCAGCTCACCGTCGACGGCCAGCAGCGGCAGCATCCAGCGGCCGGTCATCATCTCGTCTGGCCCCTGCAGCGCATCCTCTTCCGCCTTCGCGTCCGCATCGGCGAAGGAGCCAGCCGCCAGCACGGTGCCGCGTGGGCTGACGGTGACGCTGGTAAAGGTGGGAACCGGCACGGTAGCCGGCGTGCGCAGTTCAATCTCCCGCGTGACCTTCGACTCGGTGAACCTTTCCGTCTTTTCGTCGTAATCGCGAATCAACATGCCCAGCCGGTATCGCCCCGGCAGATAGTAGGAGAAATCCACGGTGAGCGGCTTCACGAAGTCGGAATGACCCTCGTAGGTTTCGGTATCGGGGTTGCCATCCTCCACCCAGGTAGACGGCGGGCGCAGATCATAGCGCTCGCGCGGCAGGCGGTAGACGCCGGGCGTGGTTTTCGCCTGCGGCACGCGCTGGAAATACAGCTCGACGGTGCGCAGCAGCACGGCGCCGACCATCGGGTCGCCGTTGTCATTGGAGAATTCTGCTTCGTATTGCTTGAGGAAGGTCTCGGCATCCGGCTCGGCGATCGGCTCCAGGTAATATTCCACCTCAATGGGCTGGCGCCCGCCGAGATCCGTGGTCTGCACCAGTGCCTTGCCGGTGATCACCGCCCCCTCCGCCGGCTGCACCCACCGCGGCAATTCGGCGGCGGAGAGCAGGACGGGCAGCAACAGCAGGGAGAAGATAAGCGTTCGCATCGTAGACCTCCATGGCGAAAGTCTTGTTGGCTACACGATAGCACCGGACGCTCAATCCGGCAAGGGTCGAGGCAGGATAAACAGGATGTCAAGGATAATACTCTATCCAGATCATCCTTGATATCCTTTCCATCCTGTGAATTGTCGGAGGCCCATATGCAACAGAAGGTCCGCTGGGAAGAGATGTTTCGCGACGAGCTGGAGGTGGCGATATCGGCGCGGCCGGTGTGTTATCTGGCCTACGGGCTGGCGGAGCCGCATGGGGTGCAGAATGCCATCGGGCTGGACGGGCTGAAGGCGCAGGGGCTGGTAGAGGCGGCGGCGCGGGCGCACGGCGGGGTGGTGGCGCCGATGACCTGGTGGCATGTGCACGAGACGCCGCGGGGTGTGGCATGGCTGGCGCAGCAGAATGCGCCCATGCCGCGGATGACGAATGTGCCCCCCGACCTGTTCCTGCGGCAGCTTATCTATCAATTGCGCGCGGTGGAGATTGCCGGGTTCAAAGCGGCGATCCTGGTCACCGGCCATTACGGCGGCATCGAGGTGGACATGCGGGTGACGGCGCAGATTTACGCGCAAAACCGCCCGCTGCGCGCCACGGCGCTGGCCGACTGGGAGATCATGACCTACAAGGACTACCGCGGCGACCACGCCGGGGTGTGCGAAACCTCGCAACTGTGGGCGTTGCGGCCGGAGCTGGTCGACCTCTCCCGCATGCCCGCCGAACCTTTTGAAGGCAAGCTCTTCGCCTCCGACGAAAACGCCCGCAACGCCAACCGCCGCGAAGGCGAGCAGATCGTGACGGCGCAGGTCGAATCGCTGCAGAAGCTCTCCGATAAATTGCTCGCCGAAGCGCAGGGCGAGACCGGCGTCTGGTTCTCCTTCGAGGACGCGGAAGCCATCTGGCAGCAGATGGAGGCGCGCAAGGCCGAGTGGATCTCCAACCACCCGGCAGAGGGGTTCCACGACTACCTGCGGCAGCAGCGGGAGGCGTATCCGGTACCGGAGTTCTAGAACAAGTCTGTTACCCGCCGGCCCGCCCCGGCCTTCAAAAGGCCGGGCTATTATAAGACGCCGGATCAATCCGGCTTTTCACGATAGTACTCAAAGCCTCCTTGCAGGAGGCGTCTTAAACTAGCCCGGCGATTTGATCGCCGGGGCGGGCCGGCGGGCATGCGTGCCGTGATTGAAAGACAGCGAAGTGAAGTAAGGGTTAACCACAGGAGGGGCTGATGACCAAGTGGCGCCGTTGGGCCTGGCTGGCGATGGTGCTGGTGATCGCCGGGGCGTGGGCGGGCTGGTGGCTGACGCGGTGGTCGCAGCGGCCGGATTGGCCGGAGTGGCCAGTGTATGATGCCACGGACCCGATGACCGCGCGCCTGCAGCCGACGGGGCGCGACCTGCAGTGGAGCACGGCGGCGTGGCGGGGGACGGAGCGGTTCTTCCTGTCCGACCATCCGGAACTGCTCCCCATGACGGAAGGCACGCTCTGGCTGGATGAAACGAGCGGGCAAGGGGAAGTGCGCTACCAGACGTATATCTGTCACATCAACCCCTTTGCCCAGCCGGTGTCCATCGGGCTGCTGGTTGAGAATACCGGCAAGGCAGCATTTACGATCACCGGGGACGAGGTGACCACGCTGGCGCTTCCGAAACGGGAGGCGCGTGAGCGGTGGTACCAGTCCAGCCGCATCGGCCGGCGCAACGCGTATGCCGAGTTGAGCGGGCAACTGTTCAAGCCGCTGCCGGAGCAGGAGGTGTCCGTGGGCGGTTCGGCGCTGATCAAGGTCTGGAAGCTGCCGGTGGGCAGCACGCTGGGGTCGCGTGCGCGGATCACCTTACACGGGAAGGGGCCGTTGCAGTGCCGCCTCTCCACCGTTTGGGCGAAATCCGAGAGGGGGCTGCGGACCGGCATGCCGCTCTTCCCACGCGGCCTGCACGACCAGCGCGGCTCATGGCCGGCGGCGGAGGTGGTGGTGGACAATCGGGACGACCCCTTCGACCTGGCGTGGAGCGAGCGCGACGGGGAGGCGGTGCGTTGCATCCGGCTCTGCCAGCCGGTGTACCAGGGCGGAAAGAAGGTCGGCTTCAGCCGCGACGTGCTCTACACCCGCGAGTCCAGCTTCAACCCGCAGGAAGCGCGGGCGAACATCGGCACTTACGGCGCGCGCACGCACGTCGAGCTGCACGTGAAGAACAGCAGCGACCGCCCGCAGACGGTGGAGCTGTACCTGCGCTACCCGGACAAGCGCATCGTAGGCACCTATGTCGGCGCCGCCACCGTTTATGCATATGACGGCACGAAGTGGGCCCCACGGGAGACGCGCGCCGTTAACCTGGGCAGTCTGACCTTCAGCAACCCTTATACCGGCAGTAAGCAGGAAGAGTTTCACTGGTTTACCCGGGAGCTCGCCAGCTACCCCGTGCCCGCCGGCGGACGGCTGGTCATCCCGCTGGACGTCACGCATGATTATCCGGCGATGCTGCCGTTGGGGATTGTGTTGAGTAAGGCGGTTATGAACAGGGATGGACAGGATGTGCAGGATAAGAAGGATTGAATTTTTTTAAAGGATTTTCACCGGCGAACAGCTAATCTGCAGGGGACAACATCTTTCTCTTACTCTTTCTCTTTCTCCCCTGCATGGAGAAGGAAGCGGCGGAAGAGAACAGATAAAGCCATGATAACTCTATCCGCTTTTTTCCGCCGTCTTCCTGGCCATGGTGGGGAGAAAGAGTAAGAGAAAGAGAAAGAGTAAGATTTTTTTGGGGGAGCGGTAACATGGGCTTCAAGGTTGGCATTATCGGCTGCGGCGGCATCTCGCGGTGCCATGCGGACGGGTATAAGGAGAACGGCGCGGAGGTCGTGGCCGTGACGGACATGAGCGCGGAGGCGGCGGCAAAGCTGGCGGAAGAAACCGGCGCGGCCGTGTTTGCGGACTACCGGGCGCTGCTGGCGAGCGGGGTGGATACCGTGAGCATCTGCACGCCGCCGGTGGCGCATGAAGAGGTGGCGATTGCCGCGCTGGCGGCCGGGGTGCACGTGCTGTGCGAGAAGCGGCGGCGGGCCGGCGCATGGCGCAGGCGGCGGCCGGGGCGAAGGCACTATTCATGCCCGCCTTCCGGCACCGCTTCCTGCCCGCCAACGTGGCTTTCCGCAAGCTGATTACCGACGGCGCCATCGGCAACCCGGTGCTCTTCACCAACATGTTCTTCGGCCCCGCCTTCGCGATGGAGGGCAAGTGGTTCACGAAGAAGGCCATCGCCGGCGGCGGCTGCATCCTCGACACCAGCAGCCACTCGGTGGACCTGTTCCGCTTCCTTATCGGCGAGATCACCGAGCAGACGGGCGCCATGCACCGCCACTTCAAGACCACCGACGTGGAAGACGCCGGCGTGCTGACCGTGAAGGCGGCGAACGGCGCGGTGGGCTCGATGTATTCCGCCTTCGTGGCCGGCTCCGGCGTGGCCTGCATCGACATCGTGGGCACCAAGGGCCGCGCGATTTACGACTACTTCACCCCCGAGGTACTGAAGTACAAGCTGACCGAGGACAAGGACTGGCGCGAGATCGTGGTGACCGCGAGCGGCGGCTTCACCGAGGAGATCGCCCACTTCTTCGGCGCCATCCGCGGCGAGCACGCCCTGAGCTGCACCGTGCAGGACGGCGTGCGGATGATGGAAGTGATCGACGGGCTGTATGAGCAGCAGGCGGCCAAGGTTGGGTAAGGTTAATTCGTAGTAGCACCGCGCGCGTGTCGGTATACGGAAGGCTGGTTCTGGCCTCCTGGCGGCAGGTGACCGGGAAGGACGCGCCCATTCGGTATGCGGTGGGCACCGGCCACTGGGACGAGCAGGCGCGGGACGCCTGCGAGCCCAGGGGTTACTTCCACTGGATCGCCGAACCGGCTTTACGCCACTTGACGCTCCCATCCGGAAACGAGCAGCAGTAGCCTTGCCCGGTGGGATGGCGAAGGGCGATATCCTGTGCGGAGGACAGCAGCATACTTGGCGTGTTGCTGTCGGCCAGCAGCAACACACTCTCCGGATGCTGAAAATCATCGATATTCTTCCCAACTAGATTGGCATTCATACCGTAGCCGCCGCGCTTGTGGAATCGGCGGTTTGTCTTCGGGCAGATCAGCACCTTCTTCGGGAACGAGGTTGCCGCCGCTGGCCAATCTGCGGGCAGGCAATTATCGTGATCCTGCGCATATAACTGCATCGCGAGAGTGAGTTGGCGCAGGTTGCTCGCGCAGCTCATCGTCGGATTGGGCCGATGCGGCAGCGCGGTTTCGATGCCGGGAAATAGGAGCAGCGTCAGGATGATGGAAAAGATGCCCAGCAGCATCGTCCAAACCATGGCCGAATACGTCCCTCCCGCCCTGCGCCAGGAGGCCAGCACCAACAGCATGCCGAGCACCGTGCAGATCAGTGCCAACAAGGCAAGGGTGAGGAAAATTCCATCGCCCGATGGGAAGGGGGCGCCCAGCGCATCGATCAGATCGGCGATGATGCCGGGAACATCGAGCGCCGCGAACAGCAGCAGGCCGATCAGCAACAGAAATGAGCCGCAAACAGCAAGGCCAACGGCAAAACGATACAGCCGCTCGGTGGCAGGGCGTTTAAAACGTTTTGCCGGCATGCTATCCGTGACGGTTGCCATGGTGCAAGTCCTCCAGGGATCCGTTTCATTATACCACGCCAGGTTATAAGTCCCCGCACGCCAGCGTCTCCCACCCCAGCTCCTCCCGCAGCTTGATCAGCGCCAGGTCCTTGCCTTTGCATTCCGCCATCATGTCCACGGTGAAGCCGTTCAACTGCGCGGCGAAGGCGAGGAAGTCGTCTTTGTCCAGCCAGTAGGCGTGGGCGCCGGGCTTTTTGTACGGATCCTGACTGCTGAAGTGCACCTTGGGCGGGCCGTCGGTCGGAGACCAGGTTTCCACGGCTTCGGCCATGATCTCCGCCACCGGGCGCTCCGCCCAGGCGCCGGGTTGGGCGCGGTGGTGCAGCCAGTCGAAGACCAGCGGTATGCCCAGCCGGCGGCAGAGGGGAAGTAACTCATCCACGCTGAAGACACGGTCGTCGTTCTCCAGCACCAGCCGCGCGCGCACGTTCTCCGGCATCCGCGACCACACCGCCTTCCAGCGCGCCAGCGCCGACGGCCGGTCCGGCTTGCCCGCGCCGCCGTGGACCACAATTTTGTGCATGCGGTCCAACCCCATGGTGTCCAGCACGCGACAGGCGGCGGCGATCTCCGCCAGCGACGCCTCCACCACCGCCGGGTTCTCCGAGTTCAGCACAGTGTATTGCCCGGGGTGCATGCTCACGCGCAGGCCGTGCGCCTTGATGAAATCGCCGTTCTCCTGCAGCAGCGGCGCGAACTCCTCGCACCAGGGCAGCGTATTGGCCGGGTGCGAGAGCAGCGGGATGATGCCCTGGTTAATGCGGAACAGGCACAGCCGCTGGCGCACGTTGTACTCCAGGATGGCCAGCAGATCGGTCAGGTTGAGCCGGATAATCTCGCGTAGCCGCTCCGGCGTGGCGTTGGCCAGCCGCACCGTGCGCGACACCGAGCGCTCCGGCAGGCCCAGGCAGATTCCGGCATAACCGACGGCACGAATCATGGTGAGATCATACTCGAAGTGCAGGCGTAATGAAAATCCGAATGTGCAAAATGCGAATGCATTTGCACCGATTTTGGCAGAAGGCCGGGGGAAGGGAAACCGGCGGCCGGCGGCGAAGCTGCACTCGTTCCCTGTTGAAAGGAGCGCGCCATGAAAAAGCTACAGGTGATGGCCCCGTATCGGTATGAGATCCTGGACGTGCCCACCCCCGCGCCGGGGCCGGGTGAAGTGCTGATACGCATTGCCGCGGTGTCGATCTGCTCGCAGTGGGACCTGCATCTGCACCACAACGAGCCGATGTTTGTCGGGCACCAATTCGTCTATCCGTATCCGGCCGGGCAACCGGGGCATGAGGCGACGGGCGCCATTGAAGCGGTCGGTGAGGGCGTGACCGGGCTGGCGCCGGGCGACCGCGTCAGCGCCTGGCGCGACACCGGGGCGGGCTGTTACGCGCAATATGCCGTGCACAAGGCGGAAAACGTCATTCGCGTGCCGGACGACTTGCCGGACGCCGCGCTGGCGCCGGTCGAGCTGGCGATGTGCGTGGGCACGGTCTTCCGCATGCTGCAGGGGATGGACGCACTGCGCGGCCGCTGTGTCGGCGTGTCCGGGCTGGGGGCGGCCGGGCTGGTGGCGCTGCAGATGGCGCGGGCGGAAGGCGCGGAACGGGTGATCGGCATCGACCCGCAGCCGGCGCGGCGCGAGCTGGCCCGCCGGCTGGGCGCGGACGACTGCGTCGATCCCCGCGCCGGGTCGGATCTGCCCGAGCTGCAGACCGCCGTCGACTGCGTGGGCGCCTGGGCCTCGGTGTCCTTCCTGCTCGACCGCGTCACCGACGTCCTCGCCCTCTTCGGCGTGCAGCGTGAGGACTACATTTACAGCCCGCGCCACAACCACGTGCGCCTGTGCGGCTACCAGGGCCACTCGCGTGCGTCCGCCGAATATGCGGTCGAGCTGATCCGCGCCGGCAAGCTGGATCTGGCGCCGCTGGTCACCCATCAACTGCCGTTGGAGCGCTACGGAGAAGCGATCGAGCTGCTGGAGACGCAGCAAGCGGTGAAAGTATGCCTGCTGCCGCAGGCATAATCACCGATCACGTTTCGCAGCGGTACTCCGCTCGGTCAGGTGTTGCGCGCCGGGATCGCTATTCCGTTTGCCATTTCTTCCCGACGACCAGCCCCTCCGTGTTGCGGTCCTGCACCACCATCTGCGCGATCTGGGAAAGGGTGACGACCAGTTGGCGACCGAGATCGGTCAACGCGTAGCCTTTGTCCGCCTCCTCGACATAGGCGCCGAGCAGGTCGCGCAGGTGATGATACAGGTTGCCGCCCTTCAACCCGGTGGCCGCCGTCAGCTCCGACGCGGTGCGCGGCCCGCGCTGCAGCGCCTGCAGCAGCATGAAGCGCGACTCGTGCGCCAGCGGGGACAGCAGCCGCTCGACCTTCGCCGCGGTGTCGGGATCGACGTCCAGCGAGGCGTCCCCTTCGCCGGTATGGATGGAGAGCGAGTGCCAGGACAGCCCCTGCCGGTCGGAGTACCGCGTCAGACCGGCCCACAGGATCACGCGGTCGCCCGGCTGCTTGTTGTAGAGCTCACCCCACTCCTGCAGGATCGGCGACGGACCCTCTGCGTCTCTGCCGCCGAAGGCTTGCTCGGTGATTGGAGCGAAGACAGGTTCGTCGTTCATACCTCTGTACCTCCGTAATTCCGGATGTTTGTAAAAATGTAACTCAGGAGAAGTGGTTGGTCAAGAGGTTGAATGTCACATCACGGCATTTATTTTGGCGCGGCTGTTTTCCGTGGCCCGGTCGTCTCGCGCGGTAACCCGCGAGTGATATCCCAACCCATGTGATCTGACAACGAACGAACGGTTTCGTCGATTTGCTCTTGTGGGATGCCGACTTTCCTTGCGGCTCGCTCGATATGTTTCGGAGAGACAGGTTCCAAAAGATTAATATAGGGATATACTCCATCCAGATCTTGACTAAATATGATACAACCGAAATTTGAGTGCAAGCCACCCAATATAGAACCAGCACAATCATCAACAGTTATGCGTTCGCGTAGCATATCACCTGTTACCTTATCAGGCCATTTTTCCGCCAGCATTTGTAATGCAACCTGTCTGGGGTATCGATCCTCATCCTTGACGGCACGCTCACATAAAAACTTGTGGGTCACCTCATCCGGCCATATCATTGCTAACGCTCGTAATGCAGCACTTCGAGGACTTTCATTCTTATCTTGTACTGCACGCTCATGCAGCAACTTACGGGTTATCTCATCAGGCCATGTCTCAGCTAACGCTTCTAAAGCAGACTGCCGTGGGGTTGGATTATCATCCTCGACGGCACGCTCGTATAGCAGTTTACGATTTGCAAGATCTGGCCATTTATCCACGAGTATTCTCAAGGCAGCACGACGAAGGTATTCTTCTGTATCTTGGACAGCGCGCTCGCGAAGTAGCTGATAAGTCGTCTCATCCGGCCAGTTATCTGCTAGAGCTATCAACGCAGCACGGCGAGGTGCTTCATCTTTATCTTGAATAGCACGTTCATATAATAGCTTACGGGTCCCATCGTCTGGCCATTTATTCGCAAGTATTTTCAAAGCGGTATAACGAGTATATTCATGTATATCCTTTACGGCACGCTTATATAGCAAATTACGGGTCACTTCATCGGGCCACTTTTCTGCCAGCGCTTCCATGGCAGCACAACGAGGAGCTTCGAGCATCTCATGGACGGCACGCTCGGTTAATAAATCGCGGGTCTCTGTATCCTGGAAATACTCCGCTAATGCGCTAAGCGCGCCAGCTATCACTAATGGTTGATATTTGCAATTGGTGAGATGACCGGCATTAGCAAGAATCAATAAGATTCTACGCTTTGGATAAATAGTGCCGACAAACATGGGCCATGCTTCTGCTCCGATATAACTGATGTTCTCAACCAGCGAAACTGCACACTCCTCAATTATTCGTGTGCTCGGCCAGTTCATCCCCAATTCTGCGCTTGCTTTACAGATTTGCGTTTTTATAAATACCTTAAGTCTAATGTGTGATTCCGCGCTTGTGATAAAGACTATCAGTTGTCGCTGTAGTATTTCGCCAGTTTCAACCAGTTTCGAAGTATTCCGCACTTCCGACAGACACCAGATGGCCAGCGGCAATTCCGGTAACGGGGTTTCGCGATCCCAGGTATCAAGATCCGTGCGGGTGGCCAGGTGCTCGACGATGCGGGCGACGAAGGAGGTGTCGATCTGGCCGCAGATGAGGCGGAGGACTTCGCGCCAGTCGTCTTCGCGGCAGTGGGCGTCATAGAGGGCGAGAAGGGCGTCGAAATCCAGGGATTTGGCGACGTTGAAACGGTGGACGATTTCGGCGGCGCAGAAGTATTCGAGGAAGGTGCGGTGGACGAAGGCATAGCTGTCGGCGCCCAGGTAGCAGAGGATGAAGTTTCGCTCGCGAAGCTGGCGGACGACGGCGTGGGCGGCGGCGCGCGCTTGCTCGAAGTGGAGGGCGTCGTGCAGATACTCTTCGATGAGGTCGATCAATTCCTCTTCGTCGATGATATTGCCGGCCAGGCCGTGCGAACCGGACTGCATGGCGTAGGCCACTTTGCGCAGCATCTCCGTCTTCTCGCGCAGGCCGACCTGGCCGCGCAATTCAGGGTATGCCTCCAGCGCACGCTCGGTATCCCACTGGTGCAGCAGCACGCGGGCGGCCTGCTGGTAGAGGTCTACGCGATCGCGGGGCAGCTCCTGGCTGCGGTTGAGGATGGCCATCATGGTGAGGAGCAGCGGATTGCCGGCCAGCTCGGCGATGGAGCGAGACTCGCGGATGGCGCGCCGCAGCCGCTCGCGCTTCACTTCGGCGTCGGCGGGGTTGTCAAAGGTGATGGCGTGCCAGCGGTCGATGAAGTCGTCGATCTGCGTGGGGGACAGGTCCTGCAGCATGAAGTGGCGGAAGCCGGCGTCATGCAGGCGCTCCGATTTATACCCCACCACGCGCGAGGTGACGAGCATCTGCACCAGCGGATATTGATTGCTGAAGCGATGAATGTCGTTGACCACCTCCTCGCGCTGCGCCGGGTCGAAGATCTCGTCCAGGCCGTCCAGCAGCAGCACCACGCGGTCCGGCGTGGTGAATAGGCGGTCGAGGGTGATCTGGTTCAGCCGGTGCCAGGTGGAGGCCTCGTGCAGGAAGCGGGCGAAGTCGCGCGCGCCCTGGCAGCTCCAGCGGCTGTAGTCGCGCAGCTCGATGAGCAGCGGCAGCGGCTGCAGGTAACGCTGGTTGGCGTCGTCGAGCCGCGCCCACTCCAGCGCCAGGTAACGCAACAATGACGACTTGCCCGCGCCGGGATCGCCCAGCAGCACCAGCCGTCGCAGGGAGGCATCGCCGGCCACCTCCAGCACCGGGCGCAACGGCTGGGTGTAATATTCTCGCCGCCGCAGCTCCACCTGCTCTTCCGCATCCTCCAGCGCAACCCCCGCCGCATTCCGCTCGCGCAGCCGGCGCTGGCGCTCCTTGGGGATTTCCAGCAGTTGCGGATAATATTCGTGGCACTCGCGGACCGATTGCGGGACGAAGACATTCCACAACCGCACGCCGCCGTAATACACCCCGGCGGTGTCGAGGCTCTCGAAATGCAGGCTGCCATACCGCTCGATGAGCGCCTCGCGGTAGGCATCGAGATCGAAGCCCGGCGGCAGGCCGACCAACTGTCCGATATTGCCGGACATGCGCGCGGCGGCAAGGGACGCGAAGGTTTCCTGCAGCTCCCCGGACGACTGGCGAATCTCGTCCACCTTGCGCCCGAAGCGCTTGGCGACGCGCTGCCAGGAGAAGTCATCGGGCAGCGTGTGCGCGGATTCGATCTGCTGCCAGGCGCGGGCGAAGACGGCGGGGTCGAGCGGATCGTCAGGATCGAGGAAGCGGGAAGCGATGGCGGCGCTGATCTGCTCGTGGCGAGTAAAGCGCCGGACATCGTCGAGCCAGTCTCGCAGGCTCTCCTGGTCCAGCTCGGCATCGAGCAGCTCGTTCTGGATCAACTCGAGCAGCTCCTTCAGCGCCCGTCCGGTGGCGACCGTCAGCGGCTTGCGATGCAGCGGCGAGAAAACGGACGCAAAGCAGGACTTGACGTAATCCTTCGCCAGATCTTTGGCGACGTCTTTCGCCAACTCTTCCAATATCGGGCGGAAGACGCACACCGTTGCCTGGGCGACTCCCCAGAGGGCAAGCCATTCTGCCGGGGTCATCATTTTCGGTCTCCTTTATGCAGACGCTGGAGATCGGTATTGCGCTGTTATATATAAGTATTATATCCTTTTTCCATTGACCTTGCACCGGCATCCTACCAGTTGCCTTGTCACTCAACTCGGGAACATTTCTGCCGTGATATCGGTCTAACAGGTATCACCCCTTTTCGGAGGACGTTCCATGAAGGTCAATTTGGTTCAGCGTTACACGGACCCGCGCTACCCCACGCGGGAGATCCTCGATGTGCATCCCGAGCTGTTGCGCGTGCTGCCCAGCCGCTGGCGGCGCAGCGCGGTGATCGGCACGGCGCTGGTGGCCGCGTGCGGCATTGTGGCGGCGCGGTGGGGACAGAACGCTGCGCAGGCGGCGGGGGATCCGGTCGCGAAGGTGGCGCCGATCTTCCAGCATGGCGAGGGGCACGGCAGTTTCGGCTGCGAAGCGGTCAGCCCACCCGTGTTCCTGTCGGAGGACGAGGCGCGGCACGTGATCCTGGACGAGGCGAAAACGGCCGGCATTGCGTTTGCACCGGATACATTGCGGCTGGAGCTCGACCTGCCCGTGACCAGCCTGAACCCCAGCGGCATTGAAGATAAGAAGGGACCGGCAACACAGCGGGGCACCCTGCTGCTGGACGGCACCGATGCGAAGAAGCACATCTCCTTCGAATATGTCTCGGTAGGCGACTTTTACGCTTGGCGCCAGCCGAAAGAGACCGTGATGTCTACCGTGTCGACGGTGAACCTGATCGATCCGGCGAAAACCATCCGCAACTCGCTGGCGAAGGTCGAGGCGGTAGGCGCCTTCGGCGTGTTTTACGATCCGGCAATCGGCCACAGCTGGTGGGGAATGGAGGCTGGTGATGCCGTGCCGTATAATGAGGCCACGCTCGCTCCGCTGCCGTTTTTCAAGAACTTCCAGGGCGTGAAGGACGTCAATTATTACGAAGAGCGCGGCATGATCCACATCCGGGTGGGCGACGATCTGATCAGCTTGAACGTCGGCACGAAGGACGGCTTTGCCGGCGGGAAGGCGGTGACGCTGCCGGCGGCGCCGGTGCTGGTCAACCGCACGCCGTATCTGCCGCTGGGATGGATGGTGGCGCAACTAGGCGGCAAGCTGACGTATAACGAGAAGCTGAAACAGGTGGCGGTGCGCGCCGCGGGGGCGGAGTGGGACATGAGCAGCTCGGTGAAGGCGATGGCGGTGGAAGGGCAACAGGACCCGGCATCGGTGACGTTTGCCTACTACGACCGCGAGACCGCCGACATCCGCGTCCGCGAAGAAGCGCGGGAAGAGCTGCGGAAACAGGTGCGCGATTTTATCACCTGGCTGAAGGCAGAAGGGGTGATTTGACAGGCTGTGGGCTGTCGGCTGAAGGAGAATCGCATGGAAGTGAAGTCGTTGAAACGGTACGGTGCACCAGGCTTTCCCACGTGTGAGGTGTTGGACGAGCATCCGGAGCTGCTGCGGCTGCTGCCGCGGCGCTGGCGGCGGCAGGCGTTGTTGCTGGCGGCGGTGACGGCGGCCGGGGCGCTGGTGGCCGGGTGCCGGTCGCAGATCGCGTTGGCTGAAGCCCAACCGGCTGGCATGCCGGCGCCTCCCCCGCCGGTCCCGTCGCGGGTGGCGCCGGTCTTTCCGCATGGCGAGGGGCACGGCTTTTTCGGCGGCAAGCCGGCGCCCACCTACTTCCTCACCGAAGAAGAGGCCCGGCAGGTGGTGGTGGAGGAGGGGAAGCGCGCCGGCATCGACTTCGTCGCCGACGGGCGGGAGCTGCCGGATATCGCGCTGCCGGTGACGTACCGACAGGATGCCGGTGGTTCCGCGCAGCCGGTGGAAACGCACACCGGCCCGCTGGTCCTCGACGGGGCGGATGCAAAGCGACAGATTGCGTATGAATATGTCTCCCAGGCCGATTTCGCCGCCTGGGAAGGGCAGAGCGAGGTGAAGATTCACTCCACCGCCTGGGAAGAGAACTTACAGGAGACAGCCAAGCAATTGCGCGACGGGCTGGCCGACGCCAAACCGGCGGGCGCCTTCGGGGTCTTTTACGACCCGATCGTCACCAGCCGCGCGGACCAGGCGCAGGGCACGCCGGCGGAACTGAGTGAGCGCACGCTGGCGCCGTTCAATATCTTTCATAGCTGGGAAGACTGGAAGGCGCAATTCGACGAAAAGGCCGGCACCATCACCTTCACCGGGAAGCGGACTATCGTGCTGAAGGTCGGCAGCGCGCAGGCGACGGTGGACGGCCGTGCAGTTACGCTGCCGGCGGCGGTACAATTACGGTATGACAGCCCCTACCTGCCGCTGCAGTGGACCGTCGATGCGCTGGGCGGCACCGTTCGCCGGCATCAGGAACACGAGGTCACTTTGCGGGTGCCGGGACGAGATTATGATTGGTCGAGCCCGGTCGAGGCGGTGACCATCGCCGGCGTGGAGGACCCCGTCACCGTGGCCTACGCCTGGAACGACGACCACACCCGCCGCGGCATCGCGCTGGAGACCGCCCGCGCCGAACTGCGCGCGCAGGTGCGGGATTTCATCACCTGGTTGAAAGCCGAAGGCGTGATTTAGTTTCACGCAAAGAACGCAAAGGACGCAAAGAGATATGCATCTGACATTGCACCTGACCGCGCGCTGTAATCTGCGCTGTAAATATTGTTATGCCGCGCCGCACGAAGGCGGGGATATGACGCTGGACGTGGTCACCTCCGCGATCAACCTGGCGCGGGAACGGCTTGCGCGGGAGAACCCGGGACAGAGCCTGGGGGTGATCTTCTTCGGGGGCGAGCCACTGCTGATGCGCGATCTGATCAAGCGGACGGTGCGCCATTGCAAGAAGCTGGAGGGGGAGACCGGCCAGCTCTTCCACTACAAAATCACCACCAACGGCACGCTGCTGGACGAGCAGTTCCTCACCGATCCGGACACCGGCGAAATCTTCGTGGCGATGAGCTTCGACGGCGTGCGGGAGGCGCACGACGCCGGGCGGGTGGACGCCACCGGCGCCGGCACCTTCGACCGGCTGGTGGAGAAGGCCGCCCTGCTGCTGAAGCACAAACCCTACGCGCCGGTGATGATGGTGACCACCCCGCAGACGGTGAAGTACTTCGCCGACTCCGTGCTGTATGCCTACTCGCTGGGCTTCCACTACCTCATCACCTCGCTGAACTACGCCGCCGACTGGTCGGAGCGCGACATGGCGGAGTTGGGTCGGCAATACAAAAAGCTGGCGGACTGGTACTACCGCGAGACGGCGAAGGAGGAGAAGTTTTACTTCAGCCCCTTCGAGGTGAAGATCGCCTCGCACGTCTTCCCCGGGAGCTGCCGCAAGGAGCGCTGCGAGCTGGGGCAGCGGCAGATCTCGGTGGCGCCGGACGGCAAACTCTTCCCCTGCGTGCAGTTCGTCGGCGACGACGCCTACAGCATCGGCGACGTGTGGAAGGGCATTGACGAAGACACGCGGAAGCGCCTGTATGACGTGAACGGCGAAGAGAAGGACACCTGCCGCGACTGCGCCATCCGCGAGCGCTGCAACCACTACTGCGGCTGCCTGAACCGCCAGTCCACCGGCCGCATCGACCGCGTGTCACCCGTCCTCTGCGCCCACGAGCGCACCGTGCTCCCCATCGCCGACAAGCTCGCCGCCCGCCTGTTTAAAATACGCAACCCGATGTTCATCCAGAAGCACTACAACGACCTGTTCCCGCTCATCTCGCTGGTGGAGGATACGGTGGCGAAGCGGGAAGAGGCGCAAGTATAATGCCAGGGGCTGTTCTGGCCTTCTGGATCGGTTTCTAGACTCGCATTTGCGCTCGATAACGCAATTTATCGCCTCCCAATGTCAGTAGACTGCAGCGGCCTAATGACATTGGGAGGCGGTGGTTTCTATGGATAGCAGATAAGATGGCGAACAAGTGCCCTACTTCCAACGTCGGGGGCAAGTAATTCTTGTGACAACTGGCACGTTACTTGCTGTGTTGATCTAAAGCTTTCATGAATGCCGTTAAGACATTAGGATCATATCGATCGCAACAATTAGTGATATCATCTAATGCCTCCCGCTCCGTTCGTTTCATCCCTTTCTGATATGATCGTGAGACGATAGCATTGAAGCTGTCAGCGACGGCGATTATCTTTGCGTATAGACTGATATACTCTCCGGTCATACCCGTGGGATAACCTTTGCCATTGCACCATTCATGATGCTGACGTATTGCCTGCCGGACAATATCCATTCCCTCGAAATCTAAATGCTCGAGAATGATCTCACCATATTTTGGATGTTCATGCATGGCCTGAATCATCCAATTATCGTAATATGGAGAGTCATTAGACAACAAGATATCGGGTATCCGTATTTTACCGATGTCATGTAACATCGCCGCGATGACCAGGTGTGAGCGACTCATGCCGCGTGTCAGGTATTCCGGCATTTCATCAAAGATCCATCCGGACCATTTGGAGACTTCGGAAGAATGCCTGTTTGTATATTCATGCTTAGCATCGATGGCATTAGCCAGGGTTTCTATTGTTTGATTCAGTAACACATGGTGCTTTGTTCTCTCAATTTCGAATAGGAGGCGATCTGCAAGAATCTTTGCGCAGTCGGCAATCAGATTGACATCGTCTTCCGTAAAGTTACCTTGCAGTTTTTCTCCGACACGGAGAACCCCCCATGTTTTTCGATTCTCATTACCTTTCGATATGACAATAGGAACGCCCAGCCATGCCTTGTAACAATATTCGGATTTGTCCGTCCCTCCCAACCGCTTCCCCAACCACTGGCGAATAAGAGGGGTATTCAGATCATTATGTTCATTTTCCTCCTCTATGCGACGATTCATCTCCTCAACGAATTGGTCGCGCCCTACGGTTGATGACACTTTAACATTAAGAATTCTTCCGGATTGTAACACCCATCCGGTCAATCCTTCGCCTTCTTCATACGACGCAATCGATTCATGTTCCTCATCAAACGTGATCTGGCGCAGGAATTCGTTCGGATCATTGAGTAATCCTTCATTGATGCCGTCTTCATTACTTGCTATTAAATAGGCTTTTCCCTCACCCGGTTGTTTACGCATAAACAGGGAGGCGCTGTAGCCGTCGACGATAGTTGGAATATACTTCACAATCAACTCAGTCAATTCTTTAAAGTTCACAGCTTGCACAATCTTCCGTAATGCGAGGACAATCATATTTGCACGTAACGCTTGCATAACCTGTTGGGCGATTTGTTCAAAAAAAGCTTTGTCACCTTCGGAGAATGCACCGATTCGCCTGCTTGCTAATTCAATCACTCCGAATATTCCAGTGCTCTCCTTGCTATTCCAATACATCGGAATCCAGGCAAACGAGCGCATATTCGAGTGAGCCAAATATTGCTTGAAGGCATTTGTCATATTGTTCACGGCCGAGATATCGTGAATGGTATAGTAAGAGGTGATTTGTCTTTCATCCATGGGAGCAGTAAAGTAACCGGGGAAAAAATCGGTGGCATCGATAAGGTCTGTTCGCAAAACGTCCCCAATCGCGGTGATCGGGTTAACTCTTTTCGGATTTTTATGCCAGCGAATCCATATACTTCCACCATCAATTGTACAAAACTGCTGAATATGATCCCAGATAGGATCGATAGTCTTTCCAATTCCTTCACTAATATTGTTCGTAAGCGAGATATTCCGATGTATGCTTTGCGTGGCGATGATTGTAAGAAATTGAGATAACCAGCCGGAAACGGCTGTCATCATGGTTAAAATATTTTTTTTATTCCGTGTTGATACAATCGTCACATCATCTTCTTGAATCGTCATTTCAGGTAAAATAGTAGATTTACTTTTATAACTTAGGGGACCGATGTAGAGGCTCGCAATAGGATTCTGACCGATCCGCACACTGGTCACTAGCCAATCATATCCTATTGGACAACGATACTGGTTATAGCTACCTGTTTCATGAAATGATAAATAGGCATGAAGTAGGTGATTCCACCAACAACGAAATCTGATGATAGGATCAACACAATTATTCAGGCATTGTTGACTGCAAGATGGAAATGTATTTGAATGCAGGCGATTGAATAGTTCCGATTTATAACGGTTGATGTTCATCTCCTCATTTCGCCATTTATCCGGAGTGCACTTTGTCCGAAGGATGTAATCGATAATTAAATTGAGACAGGTTAAATTTGATTGCTGAGTATCCTCTGACGTACCTTTTACGATAACCTCGATTTGTCGAGTAATTCTCTGCTGCTCATCCGTCGTCTGAAAAAGCGAAAAGACCTCCTGAATCACATATCGAGATGGGATTTTCATGAACCCGACACGAAGCTGATAACCCGTGTTTGCCGTCAATATTGCCGAACATTGTTGTAAGAACGGGTAAATCTGACTATCACTAATCATATCGGTAGACATTTGTATTCCTTTCCTGATGATTTCTGAAACAGCATCTATGACTGACTTCATATATGAATGCTGAATTGATCAGTCGCTTCAGTATGCGCATTGGTGAAGACACGCGAGTTGCCCCACCGATCTATCGACTACGAACTAGAAATCGATGAATGGTTATGAAAAGTTTCGCCGTTTCGAGATGCGCTGTGATTGCTGAAGGACATCACAGATTCGCTCAGCCACACCAATTCCACGCTGTGTTAATCGATATGTTCCATCGGTAGAACTGATGGGGGTAAAGAGTCCAAAATCCTTGACTTGTGAGAGTGCCATGCTCCATTCGTCCTCATTTCCTGATTGATGTGAATTAGTGAGTGTTATTTCACTGGTACTGATGATTAAACCGGCAAGTGCTGAACTTCTGCAATAAATCGTATGTTTTGCATCGCGGTAGGCTTCACGAATCAACGTTACAGCTTTGGGGACAAGCCGTTTGAATATTGGATCACTATTGATGGCTTGTATATCGATAATTTCCTTCCGTGCCATGATGTAATCTCGTATATTTATGGCAAGTTCTCTTGTTAGTTTCTCTTTGAAGCTTGTCGTCGAATCATATTCTTCACATAATCCTTTAGTATAACAGATATCTTTGAATTTCTTTAATGCGGAATATTGTTCGTAATCAATACTCTTTAACGATATATTTGCATTCGAAAAGTAAAGCATTGCTGGTTTTGACGCAGCAATATGTCTTTCTATCTCCTCCACAGTACCGCTTGCTGCCTCTCCAGTCGGTGTTCCGAGGCGCGTCCAAAACGCTGCAATCAGCAGGTCGGCATCGACGAGAACCTGCCTGTTGATGATCGCTTGTGCTGTTTCGCCAAGTAACGGTGCTGCGTGGGTCTCCCAAGCGACCGGAAGTAAGACAACCCCCTTCGCCTTTGAATTGATAGCATTCCATTCCAGAACGACATCTCGAATAATGTCACGTTCTTCCTTGACATCGCCCGGTGAAGCAATCATGACAAGGTATACCGTAGCTTCATAAGACATCGGTAACTCCTTAGAGGAAAATATCATCGTCATGTGAAATCAAATTATGGTTGCTTCACATCACCAAACAGCAATTACCCTGTGAGATGTCCTAAAGTCAGCGGTGATCAACCATGACCATTTTTTAATAAGCAAGAGATGCCGTTCTACTGTCTCTGTAGGAATAGATACTACACGAGAATACTTGTCCTTGATCGTATATTGTCCTCTAGTCATTTGTAATGTGCATTTGCGTTCTCCATCTAGATGGAGGGTCTGCGTTAACCAGATAAGTGATGGCAAGAAAAGGCAGGTAATGGTACTATTCAACGGACAGTATTTTTTTCCTGCTACTGGTGACCGATTCTTTCAGTTGGAATGCTGGAGGCACCATCGAGCCTTTATCCCCCTCCATCACCCTATTTTTTACTGCCCTCTCTTGTCTACAACCGTAAAAACCACTATACTTTGTCTACGTCTGTAGAAATTATCGGGTTCTTATCATGGGCATGCCTTCATTGGGAGATCAGGAGCTGGAATTATTGCGCTTCATTACGGAGCGTGGACCGAGCACAGCCATCGAGGTGACGGAGGGGTTTGGGACGCCGCGAGGATTGGCGAGGACGACCATTCATACCATTCTGGAGCGCCTGCGGAGCAAGGGGTACCTGACGCGAAAGAAGACGGCGGAGGGATACCAATACGCCGCGCGGCTTAAGCAGAGCGAGCTGCTGGCAAAGGTGGTGGAGGGGTTCCTGCGCCGCACGCTGGGTGGCTCGGTGAAGCCGTTTGCCGCCTACCTGGCCCAGTCCGCCGAATTGAACGACGAAGAGATACAGGAGTTAAAGGACGCAGTGAAAGCGCTGGAAGCGCGCAAGGAGGAACATGATGGAGGCGCAAAGCCTGTATGAGTTCTTCTACCGCGGCGCCTGGCTGCCCGTGCTGTGGGGGGTAAGCTGGCAGGGTGCGGTGGCCATCGCGCTGGTGTGGCCCATCACCCGTTGGCGGCGGGTGCACCCGCACGTCCGCGTCTGGGTCTGGCGGCTGGTTCTGATCAAGATGCTGGCCGGGCTCTACGTAGGCGCGGTCGTACTTTCCGTGAATCTCTCGTTCCCGTGGCCCACGCCATCGCCGGCGGTCGATATCGCCGGGTGGCGGCTCTCGCTGCTGTTCGGGCTGCTCGGGATGATCTGGACGGGCGGCGTCGTGCTGGGCCTGTTTGATCTACTGCGCTCCTGGCGGCTCACCTGGCGGCTGCGCCGGGAGTGCCGGGAGGCCAGTCTGCCGGCCTTGCGGCTATTGCTGGAGCTGAAGCGGCAGATGGGCATCCCGCTGGTGCCGGAGCTGCACAGCCACCCGGCGCTGGGCCCGATGTTGGTGGACCTGTGGCGGCCGATGATCATCCTGCCGGCGGCGCTGCTGGAAGGCGAGCAGCCGGAGACGCTGCGCGCGGTGCTGGCGCACGAGCTGGCGCACCTCCGCGCGCGCGACCTGCGCTGGGGCTGGGTGACGGCGCTGGCGGAGCTGGTCTTCTTCTTTCACCCCCTGGTGCGGCTGGCCGTGCGCGAGTGCCTGCTGGCGCAGGAGATGGCCTGCGACGCGCAGGCCATCGCCGAGACGGGGCAGGCGCAGGCCGACTACGGCGCCATCCTGGTGCACGTGGCCGCCGCCGGCGTGGCGCGGCCGCGGCTGGTGGCGGTGGGCGTCTCCGAATCTTTCACCGCGCTGCACCGGCGGTTGCAAGCGATGGCGCACTGCCGCCCGCTGACCTCCTGGCGGCGGCTGGGCATGGACGCCCTGCTGGGCCTGCTGGCGCTTATCGTGCTCTTGCCCGCCGGCCTGCTGGCGCAACTGTTGCCGGACCCGGAGGAGCCGCAGTTCACCCCGCCGTCGGCGCATTACCGGTCACCTGCGGCGCCGGCACCACTAGCCGCCACATCGTATGCCCCGCCGCAACCCGCACCGGGTTTTATACCGACTGCTGCCAATCCGCCTGCCGCTCCTCCGCGTGAGAACCTGCCGCCGGCCGGCGATACCTCCACGCCCCCCGGCGGATTGCGCGTGGACGAAGGGAACGGCGACTTCGTGCTGGTGGCTTTCCAGCCGAAGGGCTACATCATGTATTACGGCCCGGATGCCGCGGGCACGCTCCGGCGCCTGGACAGCATCACCTTCGACAAACCGCGCACGCCGGCACAAATGCTTTCGACGGGCATCGAATACTGCGATGCCAAACTGGTAGGCGCGCTGGCCAGGCAATTTCCAGAGGTGATGCAGGAGCCGCGGGACGCGTATTATCCCGGCACGCTGGTGAACCACGTGCTCATCGCCAGGACGCGGAGCAGGACCATCGTCCCCGACCGGCCAGGCACCGTGGCCGTGCTGATCGAGGCCGGCGCCGACCCGAACGCCCGGTTCCTGCCCTACGGCTCTACCGAGGAGACGACCGCGCTGCACATGGCCGCCGAGCGTGGGATGACGGCGGAGATCGAAGCGCTCCTCGCGCACGGCGCACAGCTCAACGCCGTCGATGGTGCGGGCGAAACCCCGCTCTACCACGCGCTGTGCACCGGGAACGACGACGCGGCCGCGGTGCTGCGTAAGCATGGCGGGGTGGAGGAGACCGTCGGCCAGCCCATTCACCAGGCGGCCGCGGCAGGCAATACGGCGGAGGTGACGAAACTGCTGCAGGACTCGCCGCAGTCGGTCGACCTGTGCGACCCCTGGCAACGGACGCCGCTGGTCCTGGCAGCAGCCTGCGGGCAGGAGGACCTGGTCAGGCTGCTGCTGGATCAGGGGGCCGATCCCAATTATCGTCCTCGCAGGGGAAGCCTGACGGCGCTCGGTATGGCGGCGCAGCGTGGCGACGCGGCGATGGCGGAGCTGCTGCTGGCCCACGGCGCCAACGTCAATGACCATGTCTATCAATTGCCCACTCCGCTGTGGACCGCCGTCCGCCGGGTTGGCAATTACGCCGATCTCGGCGGCTACGACGTCCGCGAGCAGCCGAGCGAGCGCCATTTCGCCGTGGTGAAACTGCTGCTGGAGCACGGGGGGGATACCGAAATCCCCTATTATCGGGGATCGCCGTTGCTCAACCTTGTGCTAGCGCAGTCGATTAATCTCACGCTGTTGGAGCTGCTGTTTCAGCACGGCGCCAACCCCAACGCCACGGACAACGGCGGCCCGCCTGTGCTCTACTACGCCCTGCCGCGCGGCCTGCCTCTGGTGAAGCTGCTGGTCGAGCACGGCGCGGACGTGAATTACAAAGACAACAAGGGTCGGTCGTTGCTGCAGTATAACGAATGCCCGATACCGCAGGAAGTCCGCGACTACCTGAAAACCCACGGGGCGAAATAACGCCCGTCCACACAGTGAACCGAAAGGAGTGTCGGTGATGTTTCGAACGCTGACCGTCATGAGCTGCCTGTTCCTTGTGTTTGGCTTGGCCTTCGCGCAAACAAATCCGGCGCCACCCCCCGGTGATCCACAGCGCCAGTTCTTGCAATGCCTGCAGCGGGGAGATATCGAGCAGGCGAAGGGATTGCTGGCGAAGGACCCCGGGCTGCTGGAACGGCCGATCTTCGGAGTCGCCCCGGTAGCCGTTGCCATGCAAAACCGGCAGCTGGCCATGATGAAATACCTGATCCAACGAGGAGTGAATATTCAAACTGCGAACTCATCGTTCAACTGGCTCATGTTCCTGAACGCCCCGGAGGTCAATAAGCTGACACCTCTGCACATGGCCGCCATGTATGGGGTCGACAAAGAAAGCCTGGCGTTTTTGCTCGATCAGGGTCTCGACGTCAATGCCCGCACCGACGGCTTGCAGCTCACGCCGCTGTATATCTGCTGCGCCAAGGGCGAGATTGCCCATGATCGAGGCAGGCTCGACGCTATCGACTACCTGCTGGCGCATGGCGCCGATCCCAACGCCGCGGTGGTCATATCGCCTGACTTGCTGCCGGCGGGTTTCGAAGATCTGGTTAAACTGCCGGGATTCGGCACCCCCATGATGTGGACGACGAAGCTGCAGTGGGGAAAGGAGTTGGAGGCGCTGCTGCTGCGCTACCACGCAGAGCCGCTGCCGGACGCCTCGCGCACGGCCTTCCAGTCAGTTTTTCAAATCGAGCCCTGCCTGCTGAATCTCCGGATCCTCGGCAATGGGTGCTACGAATGGCAAACGAAGCATAATAACCTGCTGCCGGATGCCGCGACGATCTGGCAGGAGTTCGGCGCCCTGTTTCCCCCGGACCTCCAGCGGGTTTACAACCATGCACTGCTCTGCCCGGCCCACCCTGAGCTGGTGAACGCCTACGGCTACAACGCCGCGCTCTCCGGTATCGATCCGAGCAAGGTAAAGAACCCGTCCACCGTGCTGGTTTTCGCCGATTGCCGGAGCCAGGACAACCTGATCCGGTCGCTGGACGACATCGACGCCGCCCGCCATGACGGCGGATTTATCGCCGTGTTCCTGGACTGGCATGTGGCGTATCTCCGGGCAAAGGGGATGGATAAGATCGTCCTCAAGCCAGAGATTGCCCCGCTGCCGAGGGTTGGGTTGCCCGTCACGCAGCAACTGCGCGAGGCTATCGGCAACGGGGATCTGGCAGCGGTGCAGGGCATCCTGGGGAAACAGCCGGAGCTGCTCAATCAGTCGCTGGGAGACCCCGGCGCCGCCACCCCAATAGGTGTTGCCTCCAGCCATAACCGGGTCGAGGTGATGCAATACCTGATCGCGCAAGGCGCGAATCTGCACCCCGAGGGCACTTTGCCCCTGATGCATTATGCCGTCATGGGTGGCGGGGAGGCGGTTGCCCTGCTGGCCGGCAAGGGGGTGGACGTCAACACGGCCATCGGGGATTACCGGGAGGCGCCGCTGCATCTCGCCTGCCTGCGGGGAGCGCAAGGCCTGACGGCGGTAGCGGCGCTGCTGGCACACGGTGCCAACCCTAATGCGGCGATGGGTTATGCCGAGCAGTTCTTTCCGCCGGAGATGCAGGCTTGCGTGAAGCTGCCGGGCTTCGGCACGCCGCTGATGTGGACGGCGCTGCTGCCGGACAGTGCACCGACGGAGCAACTGCTGCTGAAATATCACGCCACGCCGCTGCCGCCGGCATCACGAGAAGCCTTCCGGAAGGCATACACGCCGTATGCCCGCCGCAATGACATACGCAGTATCACCATCTGCTGGTTGATGCTGACACAAAAAGCACAGGAAGTGATGCCAAAGGCCGACACCGTCTGGCAGCAGATCGCCGTCCTCATGCCAAACGAGATGAAACGGTCATTCGATCCGGCGTGGAAAACCACCTACGGCTACAATGCCGCGCTGTTCGGATTGAAGATCGGTCAGGTAAAGGACCCATCAAAGGTGGTGGTCTTTGCCGAATGCAAGAGCAAGGACGGCGTCATCCACTCGCTGGCTGATCTCGATACGATGCGGAGTAATGGCCAATGTCTGGTCGCCTTCATGGATGGCCATGTGCAATATATTCCGGCGGCGGAGATACAGAAGCTCGTTTTGAAACCGTGAACGGAAGTAAACACACCCTTTAGGACAGGAGAGTCGGTGATGTTTCGAGCACTTTTGGCGATAAGCGGCCTGTTGCTGTTACTCCAATTGGCCTGCGCGCAACCGATCCCGGAGCCACCGCCCAAGCCGCCGGCGCCGGGCACGCGCATCAATCCGGCCGACGGCGCGGAGATGGTGCAGGTGCCGGCGGGGGTATTCCTGATGGGGCTGTCGGCGGACCAATTAGACACGTGGCAGCGGCAGTATCCCTACCACCTGAAGGACGACTTCTCCGACGAGCTGCCGCGGCATCCGGTGTACCTGGACGCCTACTGGATCTACAAGTACGAGGTGACGGTGGGGCAGTACAAGCAGTTCTGCCGGGGGACAGGGCACGCGCTGCCGCGGGACATGGTGGGACTGACGGACCGGCACCCCATCGAGAACGTGAGCTGGGAAGACGCGCAGGCGTATGCCGAGTGGGCGTCGGCCGCGCTGCCCACCGAGGCCGAGTGGGAGAAGGCAGCGCGGGGCACGGACGGGCGGCTGTTCCCGTGGGGGAACGACTGGGATCCGGCGAAGTGCCGCTGCAGAGTGTGCGATGATATGCGGCTCACCTTGCCGGTGGGCAGTTATCCGGCGGACACCAGCCCCTACGGCGCGATGGACATGGCGGGGAACCTGCGAGAGTGGTGCGCCGACTGGTATGCACCGGATGACTACCTGCAGGACTATTTCACAAACCGCATCCCCTGCAACCCGACCGGACCGGCGCAGCAGGTGGCGGGTCGCTACGGCCGCGTGCTGCGCGGAGGTAACGGCAGGATCGTCAACGGTGCGGAGTTCCGTGCCACCAATCGGGCGCAGTGCGACCCGGGGCGCTCCTCACCCCCCGAGTGGAATGGCTGGATCGCCTGGTTCGGCTTCCGCTGCGTGGTGCACGAGCCGGGGCCGAAGCGCGCTGATTTGTTGCAAGCCCAGGTCGAACTGCCGCTGACCGTCGGTCAGCCGCGGACTAAGGTACGGCGGGCGCTGGAGGCGCTGCGGCTGCGGGTGGCGGAGACCCTGGACAAGCAGCCGGACCAGCCGGACGACGTGGTGCTCGCCTGCACGCCGGCGGCCGGCGCCAGGGTCGAGCCGGGCAGCACCGTGACCCTCACCATCAATTGCGTGCCGCCGGCGGCCGCTCCGCCCGCCCCGCGCGTGAACGCCGTGGACGGCACCAGGATGATCTGGATTCCAGCCGGCCCGTTCCGGATGGGCCTGTCCGACACGCAGGCGGAGGGGTGGCTGGCACGCAACCCGCGCGCAGGCAAGTCGCTGTTCGACGCGGAGCGCCCGCAGCGTACGGTCTACCTGGACGGTTTCTGGATCTACCAGAACTTGGTGACGGTGGGGCAGTACCGCGGGTTCTGCGAAGCGATGGGCCGGCCGATGCCCGACCCGCCCAAATGGGGCTGGCGGGACGCGGACCCGATGGGCAACATCACCTACGGCGACGCGCTGGCCTACGCCCGCTGGGTGGGCGGCACGCTACCCACGGAGGCGCAATGGGAGAAGGCAGCGCGGGGTGACGACGGACGCCTATACCCGTGGGGAGAAGCGTGGGACCTGGCGAAATGCCAGGGCAGCACGAAAGCCTTTTATGATGCAGGGAAGCCGGCGCCGGCCGGCAGCCACCCGCAAGGCGCCTCTCCCTACGGCGTGATGGACATGGCGGGGAACGTGATGCAGCTCTGCCGCGACTGGTATGCGCCGGACAGCTACCGGTAGAGCGGGGCGCGCAACCCGGAGGGACCGGTCAGCGGCCAGATGGGCGTGATGCGCGGCGCCAACTGGACGCTCTTCGAGCCGATGGACTTCCGCGCCACCCGCCGCATGCCCATCGTGCGCGATTACGGCCCGACCCAGAATGCCGATGTCACCGCCTGGGGGTTCCGCGTCGTGGTGAACGCCCTGCAACCGCCGCCACCGCCGGGTCCGGCCATGCTGCCCCCCTTCACCGAGCCACTGGAAGGCGAGTATGAGCTGCGCATTACCAATGAGGGTGACTGTACCGTGCAGGTGGGCGTGCGCAGCGGAAACCGCGGGTTTGACGCGGACATCGAACCCCACGACACCGTGCGGCTGGCCGTGCCGGAGGGCATCTGCCTGCCGTATCTCATCTACGAGCGCAAGCCGTATATCTTGTTTCCGTGCAACTACCTGGAGATCAAAAAGGGGTTCATCGAGGTGATGAACATCGCCAACCAGTTGGACGGCTGGTGTACGTATGGGCGTCTGCCCGATCTGACCATTCCGAGGTGAAAGCAGAGGAACGGCCGTATTGCCGCCCCCCTGGCGGTCACCCGGGAGGGCAATGCGACCGTTCCGACAGCCATTATAATGATAATAAATTCACTGATCAATAGCCACGGTCAATAACAGCACGTCCTGCAACTCCAGCCGCTCGACCAGCACTTCGTCATCGCCGGCGATGGTGAGCGACTCGCCGGTGATGCCGGAATTCGCGCTGCGGATGCGACCGTGGACGACGACGGCGATGTCGTGCACCGGCGCCACCTCGCCGGGGGCGTGCAGGTAGTTGTTCTGGGGCGGATTGGGGTAGCTGTAGGCGGTGCCGGGGGCGTTGTGCAGGTGCACTGCCCAGCGGCCGTCGGGCTGCACGCGGGCGTTCATGGTGACGCACATGGGCGCGCGGAGCGTAATGCGGGGCGGGCGGAGGAGCGTCAGCAGATCCCGCAGCAACCGCCGCATGTGCACCGTGGGGCAGCGGAGGTAATTGGTGAAGTAATCCACGCCCAGGTAGATCACCGCGCCCTGCCCGACACGGCGCAGCCAGAGGCCGGGGGAGCGCGGGAAAGGCGTGCCGTCGGTTTCCAGGCCGTCCCAACTGCTCATGCCGTGATCGACGGTGTTGGCAAGCAGCTCGACGTCCGTCGCCGGCGTCGCCAGCGTGTGCGCGCCCTGGAAAGTGACATAACGCTCCAGCACCGTGCCTTCGTTCAGGCGTTCCAGGGTGGGGAGGGTGTGCTCGCCTGGTCGGCGGGCGGTAATGCCTAACAGGTTATCCAGCACCGGGGCAGGATGGGAGTAACCGAGGCCATCACGAGTGCCGGCCTCATGGCAGGCGACCAGCACGCCGCCGGCTTCCACATAGGCTGTCAACTGCTCCGCTTGCCGCTCGCTCACGCACGCCGCATTGCCCAGCAGGATGACGGGGTAGCGGTTCAGCTCTCCGCGCTCGATGTGATCGTCAAAGATCACGGACGACTGCAGGTGGGCGTGGCGGCAGAACTCGTTGGCGCCGTGGATGCCGTCCCAGGCGTCCTGCGGGGTGGCGTAGAAGTCCATGGTGCTCTGCGAGGCGAGGATGGCGGCGTATTCGACTGTCTCCCCGCCCAGGTACGGCATGCGCGGGGCGGCGGCGTTCTCCATCTCGCGCAACACGTAGGATATCGTCTTGGCATCCACCCCCACGCCGGTGCAGGCCACCCCGCCGGCGGAGACGCAGCCCAGCGCCGCCTGTACGGCGGTCAGCGGCTCGGTGTCCGGCACCCACAGGTTCCAGTGATCGCACAACGGCCACCAGCTTTCCGAGCCGCGCTGCAAGCCATACGCCAGGTTGAGCTTCATCTGGATGTCCGCCTGGCCGGGGAAGTTGTCCAACTCGCCGCTCATCAGCGCGTCCCACCCCAGCCGCCGCATGGGGATGCCGGTGTTCCAGCCGAGATACGATCCCGTACGCCGCCGGTAGTTGTTGAAGCAGACAACGGCCTGCGGGTTGGCGTCATGCACCGCGTCCACGCAGCGCTGCCACAGCTCCATCAGCACATCGTAGCGCCAGTTCACCCAGACGCGGAAGTCCGGGTTGTCGAAATCCATCTTCACCGGCAATTCCCGCCCCGTCTCCCGCTTAAATCGCTCGCGGCAGAAGCCGCAGGTGCAGCCGGCCTGGAACGCCGGGCTGGAGTGGTGGCTGCTGAAGGTGGAGCCGTCGAACCAAATGCCGTCGAACCCTACCTCGCGTACAATCTCCGCCGCAAAACGCGGCAGCATCTCGCCGTAGGGGGAGTTGGGGCAGATGAAGGCGCTGGTCGTGTTCTCCGTCCACCCCGGCATCTCCAGGAACTGCATGCGCCATTCCGGATAGGCGCTCAACACCGCGTCCGAATGGTTCACCGTCAGCCAGCTCAGCACCGGTCGCCCGATGCCGTGCAGCTTGTCCAGCAGGTAGCGGAACGCCTCCATGCTTGCTTCGGGATGACATGCCGGCACTACCTTCGACGGGTACAGCGGCACGCAGGCCTGGCTCACCGCCGAATGCCAGCAGGCCTCTACGCCGGAAGCGAGGATGCCTTCCACCAGCGTGTCTACATATTGCTTCGTCGGCGGGTGGTTGCCGCGGTTTTCCAGCCGAGTGGCGCATTGCTCGTAGCGTTTCATGGTAGTCCTTTCGGAGTGCGGTGGCTCGACACCGCTTTCATTGTGCGCAAGGCTTACGAAATAGCATTACGCTGTAGCAATCCGCCAGTTAGTGTTATCGGTTCTATAGGCCCAGCGTGATACTATACCGATCACCTTACGCACAGTGAAAGCGGCCCCGATAGATCGGGGTAAACTGTCTAGCCGCCGCACTCCAAATCAGGTCCAGTATGAATACAGGTCTGCCTGCTTCATCTTCACCCGCAGCGTTACTGCCTGACCGAGCAGCGCGGGCAGGTTGCTTTTTGGCCAGCGCACAACCACGTCGGTGTGATCGCCGGTGATGGGGGAGGAGGGGTGGCTGCAGGCCCAGTCGGCAATGGTCAGGCCCTGGCGGTCGCAGATCTGCACGGTCACTTCGCCTTGCACGTTCAGGTGCAGCTCCGGACCATCCACGACGAAGGGGGCGGTGAGCAGTTCGCCTTCCTCTTCCGCGTGCAGGGAGACGAAGCCGTCACGGCGCCAGTAGGCCATGCCGACGTTCATCTCCCACGTCTTCGCCACCGCGGCGCTGTAGTAGAAGCGGACCTGGTCACCATGGATGAACAGGCCGCCGGCCGGGCAGACATCGCCGGTGAGGGAATTTTCGTCCCAGGCGCCGGGCGCGGGCGGCTCCAGCATGGGCCGGCGTCCTGCCGCGCGTATCCACTGCCGGCCGTCGCGACTGGCGGCAAGCTGCAGCGGGCGGCGCGAGTTGGGCAGCGGGCGGACATCCACCTCCATCAGGCCGAGATACCAGCCCTGATACAGGTCCACCGGCATGCTGTTGATCTGCAGCGGATATTCGTCATCCGCGTCGGCGGCCAGCACCAGCTCCGGTTCGCTCCAGTGCAGGAAATCTTCGCTTTCCACGCGTGAGATCCCGCGGCCGATGTTGGACAGCCCGCCGTTCGCCAGCTTCGTCAGGTTGAACCGGCCAAACCCGACATAGCGCTTGAGCACCGGATCGTACAGCGCGGAGTTGCCGGTGTCGCTGTAGCAGCGGTGGACCGTTTCCGGGTGGCGCGTCCAGTGGATGCCGTCCGGGCTGAAGGCCACGTCGATGCCCCAGTCGGTATACGGCTCCTCGGCAATGACCTTCCCGGCGTCGTTCCGCACGCGCACGGTACAGTGATAGCCCCAATTCTCATATTCCAGCTTGCCGCGCGGCAGCAATTGCGCCCGCTGATCCCAGTAGAACATTTTGAACCGCCGCGCCGGGTCCGGGTCGGCGGGATCGTAAAACGGGCCGCCCTCGAAACTCATCCCCCGGGTGAAATCCAGCAGGTTGGTGTCCTCGATGTCGTTGAAGCTCCGCTGGCCGAGGAGGGGCCGCTCCCAGTGGATGCCGTCTTCGCTTTCCGCGTAGGCCGGCATCGTGGCGTGCGCTGGCAGCGGGCGGCCGTTGACGGTGATGCGCTCCGCCCAATCGTCCCCCGCCTGCGCGATGTAATACATGCCGTAGCGCCGGCGCTCGGGGTTATACAGGATGCATTTCCCGTAGGTCTGGATGCGCGCACCTTCCCAGGGGAACTGTCGGGTCATCACCGGGTTGCCCGCATACCGCTTAGCCGGGTGCGCCCGGCGTTCCAAGCCGGTCAGGCGTTGAATATTCCAATCGTCAAGGAACAGCTGCCGGTGCATGGGCGCCTCCTTTGTAATCCGGACCGGGCACGCAGATCCCCGCAGATCCCCGGCTGCAGCGATATTTCGTGCGTAAATTCGGGGAAATTCGGGATCTGGAAATGGGCAGGCAGTACTATCAGCGGATGCTCTCTCTATACCCAAAAATCACCGCTTTTAAACCTGTTTTGGCGGTTTTTCGCGTTTTTTTGCACAAGAGCCCCGGTCCGGTTATCACATAGTTTCCACTCGCGGGGGTGGTTCACCTGCCGGGGGTCTTCAGGCTGACCTGGCGCCCCCATACAGTCCGCTCTGATTTTCGATCACGGCGCGCATATCCGCCGACCCGCCCCGGCCTTCAAAGGCCGGGCTATTGTAAGACGCCGGATCAATCCGGCTTGATCTGATGACATCGAAGGCCTCCTTGGAGGAGGCGATTAGGCTATCTGGCGATTGGAAAGTGTGTATTAAATGAGCTCGTAACGGGTGCGGGGTCTCGCATCCGTGGTGCGATTACAAGCGATTAGGATACGGTACGTTTGACACACTTCCGGCAGATCAGAGATAATCTTATACCATGCGGAACACGGCGCACCTGCACAGGCTCATCGGACTGGCGCTGCTTTTCACGCTCATGACCGGCGCGGGGGCATTCGCGCAGGCCGTGGGGGTGGTCTTTTCGCATGTCGGTTCCGCGCTTACGCTCACAACTGCACAGCACCATCCCGAGGCGAGCGAGCATCCGGCTGGGACGGTGGCGACGCCACGATCCTGCGTCATGCCACAGCACCTGCGGCCGCTGTTTACCCGAAGCCTGCCGGGCCGTGTCGCGCCGTTTTTCTCATTGCTGACCGCATCATCGCACGGGTTTCCTGCCCGAATGATTCCCGCCGTACAGCGGAAATTGCTCCTTTACGCGCTACATCCACGTCCCCCGACCGCACCGCATTTCGCCTGATCTCCCGCCACACCGGCGGCATACATCGGCCTCCATGCGGGAAGTCTCTCGCGTAGGGGATAATCTTCACCCCGATAAGCGTTTGGGCGCGTAAAGCACATGGCACTCTTTGGGATTCACGACATCTTTGGCGAATTGGTCGTCCTGCTGTTGATCGCCGCGATCATCGGCGCGCTGGCGCTGCGCTTCCGGCAGCCGGTGGTGATCGGCTTCATCCTGGTCGGCATCCTCATCGGGCCGTCGGGGGTTTACTGGATCAAGGCGAAGGACCAGATCCACCTCTTTGCGGAGATGGGGCTGGCGCTGCTGCTGTTCATCGTGGGGCTGAAGCTGGATCTGCGGCTGATCCGCACGATGGGGACGACGGCGCTGATCGCCGGGCTGGGGCAGGTGGCGGCGACCACCGCGGTCGGCTTCCTGCTGGCGTTGGCACTGGGCATGCCGCCGCTCACCGCGCTCTACATCGCCATCGCGCTCACCCTCTCCAGTACCATCATCATCGTCAAGTTGCTCTCCGACAAGCACGAGACCGATTCGCTGCACGGGAGGATTACGCTGGGCATCCTCATCGTGCAGGACCTGGTGGTGGTGCTGGCCATGCTGGCGGTGTCGGCGATCGGCAGTCCCACAGCGCTGCACCCGGCGGCACAGACCGCCATAATCCTGCTGAAAGGCGCGGGCTTGCTGGCCGGCGTGGGGGTGATGACCTTCGTCGTCTTCCCAAGGATGCTGCCCATTCTCGCGCGGAACGCAGAGCTGCTGGTGCTGGTCAGCATCGCGTGGGCGCTGGCGCTGGCGCTGCTGGGCGAGCTGCTGGGGTTCGGGAAGGAGATCGGCGCGTTCCTGGCCGGGGTATCGCTGGCCTCTACCGCCTACCGGGAGATCCTGGGCGCGAAGCTGGTCAGCCTGCGCGACTTCCTACTGCTCTTCTTCTTCGTCGAGCTGGGCAGCCGGCTGCACCTGGGCGGGCTGGGATCGGCCATCGTTGCCTCCGCGGCATTGACGCTCTTCGTGCTGATCGGCAAACCGCTCATCACGCTCATCGTGATGGGACTGATGGGCTACCGGCGGCGCACCGGCTTCATGGTGGGCGCCAGCCTGGCACAGATCAGCGAGTTTTCGCTTATCCTGGTGGCGATGGGGGTCAGTGCCGGGCATCTCGGCAACGAGGCTTCGGGCATCGTGACGCTGGTGGGGTTGATCTCCATCGGCCTGTCCAGCTACCTGATTCAGCACGCGCAACCGCTGTATGACCGGCTGGCGCCGAGGTTGAAGATCTTCGAACGCCCGATCGTGCACCCGGAGGACACGAAAGCCGCGCTCACCGCGCCGTTTGACGTGGTGCTGTTCGGGCTCGGCAGTTACGGCACCGGCATCGCCGCCCATCTGCAGGAGCGCGGGCGCTCGGTGCTGGGGGTGGACTTCGATCCGCAGGCGGTGCGCGGCTGGGAGGAGCGCGGCTGGCCGGCGGCGTTCGGCGACGCGGAGGACCCGGACTTCGCCGCCACGCTGCCGCTGGCGGCGGCGCGCTGGGTGGTGAGCGCCATACGCGACCCGCAGATCAACCGGGCGCTGGCGCACGCGGTGCGACATGCCGGGTATGCCGGCAACCTGGCCTTCACCGCGCGCAGCCGGCCGGAGGGCGAGCTGGTCATCAGCGACCAGCCCGGCCTGCTTTTCGTGCCGTTCGACGACGCGGCGGCGCAGGCCGTCGATTTGCTCTTCCTGCGAGAAGACGAAATTGCGAGGGAAACCATGGACCAAATGATCGCTTCGATTTCCGACCACTACGTGGTGTGCGGCTACGGGCGCATGGGACAGCAGATCGTGCGCGACTTCCAGCGGCAGGGGATGTCCTTCGTGGTGGTGGAGGACAACCCGGAGCAACTGCCGCGGCTGAAGGAGCAGAACATCCCGCACGTCATCGGAAAGGCGAGCCTGGACGAGGTGTTGATCGCCGCGGGCATCAGCCGCGCCCGCGGGCTGATTGCCGTCGCCTCGTCCGACGAGGAGAACGTCTTCATCGTGCTGACGGCGCGCGGCCTGAATCACAAGCTGCATATCGTCGCGCGCTCGATCCGCGAAGAAAATGAGGACAAGCTGCGCCGGGCGGGGGCCGATCGGGTGATGTCGCCGTATATCCTGGGCGGGCGGCGCATGGCGGCGGCGGTGACGAAGCCGGGGGTGATGGACTTCCTGGACCTGGTACTGCACAGCGACGCCATCGCCACCGAGATCGGGCACATCGGCGTGCCGGAAGGCGCCTGCTGCGTGGGACAGACGATCCAGCAGCTCGGTCTCTGGCAGGCCTGCGGCGTCACCGTGCTGGCGGTACAGCGCACCGGCGAGCTGCACGCCAACCCCTGCCCGGATTTCCTGCTGCAGGAAGGCGATGAGTTGATCCTGATGGGCACGCAGGCGCAGATCGATACCGCGCAGGCATTCCTGGCCCAGCCGGCGACGGTTGATGTGGCCGAAGGAGGTCAATCATGAACCCCTTCGTGGTGGCCGCGATCCGGGCCTTCCATCGCGCGACCGAGGTGACGCAGCGTGATACACCACGCCCGGTGGAGAAACCGCCGGTGATCAAGCAGACGCTCTGGCAGCGGATTCGTGGGTGGTGGCGGAGAGATTCCAGCCGGAAGTAGACAGAAATGGTACCAGAACCTGTACCCGTCACCTGCTTGATGCTCGTCCTAATACCGAGCTTATCTGTGCTTCATGGCACGGGTTCTTCACCCAGCTCTCGTTAGGAGAGGAGAACAGATGCCCGCTCCAAAAAAATGGGTAGTAGGCCCGCGGTCAAGCACAGTATCTCGCTTTCGAAATCAAGGGCAATATCAAAAGTCAAAAGTTGAGGCACCGTAATAATGCGGGGAGGGGAGCGTGTGTGGCAATGCCGCGGAGATCGTATGATAGCCGTAGAGCGCAAAGATGACGATGAGGACGACGGCGACGAGGATCAAGCCAAATGTGCGCAGTGTCTTCGGGACGGCTGACACGGACGGCTGGTCGACATCTTCTTCCGGCAGCATGAGCTGGCCGGCTTCCACCTGACGGCTGTAATCATCGACTAGCTCGCCGGCTTCAGCGGCATCCGCTTCCGCCACCAGCAATTCCACCGGCGGCGGCGTCAGCCGGATCACCGCATTATTCAGCCACGGGTTCGCCACCTCGCGCTGGCGGACGGCGATCCCCGCCTCCGCCAGCATTTCCCGGTACATCTCGCCCTCGATGGGGTCCTTCGTCTCGGTAAGCAGCACTGCATCAGTTGCCATTTGACGGCCTCCAATCCGAATTTTCAAGGAAACCGGTGGATTTACTAATTCCAGTATAGTCCCGGCTGGTCTGATATGCAATAACCTGCCGGAGGGAACCATCACCAGGCGCTTCAGTTTCCCCGCAATGCGGCCGATCATTATTGAAAGGGTGCACCGGCAGTGCATGCCGGAGGAAACCTGCACCCGTCAAGGATGAACGCGATGATTATACGTGATGCACAGGTCGCGATGGCGGCCCGGGATCGGCAGCAGGTGCGTGTGGAGCACACGGAGAGCCTGCGAATGCGGGGCGGGGGACGGACAAGCGCACCGACGGCGGACCGGCTGGCCCTGTCCGGGACGGAGCCGGCGCGGGAGGCGGGGACGGTATCCGATCCGCTGGTGACCGATCCGAAGCTGCGGCTGCTCATTGCTCTGATCGAGGAGATGACCGGGTACAAAATCCGCACGGTGAACCTGCAAGACTGCCGGATGTCGGCGGACGAGCAGGCAGCAAGCACGCAGCAGACGAATATACAACCCGCTGCCGGGTGGGGACTGACCTACGATGCCCGGACGACTTACGACGAATCGCAATCCCTCAGTTTCTCCGCCAACGGCGTCGCCGTGACTGCAGATGGCCGGCAATTCAATTTCCAGCTCGACCTGCAGGCCATGCGCGCCTTCCACCTGGAGGAGGAGCTGCACCTGCGGGCGGGCGACGCGGCGGCGACGGACCCGCTGGCCATCAACCTGCAGGGACTCGTTTCTCAACTGACTGAGGAGACTTACGACTTCGACCTGAACGCCGACGGTCGGGCCGAACAGATCGCCTTCCTGCAGCCCGGCAGCGGCTTCCTGGCGCACCTGCGCAACGGCCTGCGCAAAGTGGAAAACGGTTCGCAGCTCTTCGGCCCGCAGACGGGCAACGGCCTGGCGGAACTGGCCGCGCACGATGCCGACGGCAACGGCTGGATCGACGCCGGCGACCCCATCTACCGTGAGCTGGCCATCTGGACGAAGGATGCGGACGGCGACCACCTTACCGACCTGCCCGACGCCGGCGTGGGCGCCATCTACCGGGGCTCCGTCCGCGCGAAATTCGACTTGAAATCCGCGGAGACTAACGCGCTGCAGGGCAAGACAAACCGTGTGGGCGTATACCTGCGCGAAGACGGCAGTGCCGGGTCGGTGCAGCAGATCGATTTGGTGGCATAAGTGGCATGCGGCTTGGTATACCTCGTATGATCTGACTGGGGAGTAGGGACTGTGTGGCTGTTGAAGCAGTCGCATTGCTGGGAGGGCGAGCGTCCCCGCGAGCCACGATTATTAACCCGATATCGTTGACAATGCCCGTTGAGACCTGCCCAACGTAAATCACGGGTCTCAAATCGACCACGGATGCCTCGCTCGCGGCTCGCGAGGACGCTCGCCCTCCCATGATGGCACATCAATTATGCTATAATATTTGCATAATATAGTTATATAGTGATATAATACCTGATGATATTGAAACCTGGAGGGATCATGAGCGTATTATCACGATTGACGTCACTGTTGAACGGCGGGGCAGCGGGTGCGGCGGGCGGATATCAGCGCATTTCGCCGAAGGAGGCGCGGGAGAAGCTGGCGGCGGAGAAGGATATCATCCTGCTCGACGTGCGCACGCCGCAGGAATACCGGGGAAAGCGGATTGCCGGCAGCGTGTTGATTCCACTCTCCGAGATCGGGCAGCAGGCGCCGAAGCAGCTGCCGCGGAAGGACGCGACGCTGATCGTCTACTGCCAGAGCGGCATGCGCAGCCGGCAGGCGGTGACACAGCTGCTCGCGATGGGCTACACCAATGTCTACGATCTGGGCGGGATTATGAGCTGGCCGTACGAGACGGTGTCGGGGTGAGACAACGCAGCGGCTACGGGCTGGCGACCGGCAGGGTGAAGTGGAAGGTGCTGCCGGCGCCGGGTTCGCTGTCGACCCAGATGCGGCCGCCCACCCTGGTCTTGCCATCAGCCGAGGGGACAGCGTGGGCTTCGACCAGCAGCTTGGTGATATAGAGGCCGAGGCCGACGCCTTCGGCTTTCCACCCGCCTTTGACCCGATAAAAGCGTTCAAAGAGATGCGGCAGATCATCGGGATGGATGCCGCGGCCCTGGTCGGAGACGGACACCTCCACCAGGCCGTCCCGGGGGGCAGCGGAAACGCGCACGGGGCCATCGGAGTATTTCAGCGCATTGGAGAGCAAATTCGTCACAATGCGCTCCAGGCGGTTGTAGTCCGCGAGCACCGCCGGCAGATCGGCCGGCAGATCGATCACGATCCGTTCGACCGCCAGCGCCGTCTGCATCCGCTTGAGCCAGTCCGCGAGAAAGGCCGGCAAGCTGACCGGCTGCAGCTCCAGGTGTAATTGCCCGCTTTCAAAGCGGGTGACATCCACCAGGTCTTCGATCATTCTATTCATCCGCTGTTCGCTCCGCCCGATCGCTTCCACGCTGTCGCGGGCGCGTCTTCGATGTCGTACCGGTTCTGCAGGTCCCGCAGCAACGCGACATGGCCATGGATGACGGTGAGCGGCGACCGCAAGTCATGGGAGACAATCTGCAGCATAATGCGCATTTGCTCCTGCAGGTGATGGAGCGGCGTAATGTCGGCAAAGTTGACCACTGCCCCCAGCAAGTCGCCCTCCGTACCATAGATGGGGGCGGCGCTGATGGAGAGCCAGGAGGTTTGCCCGTCATGCTCTAATGCCAGCACTTCCCCGCGGACGGTCTCGCCCCGCAGCGCTCGTGACGAAGGGTGATCCTCCAGGGAGAGTGGCGTTCCATCGGCCCTTACCAAGTGCATCTCGGTGGAATACGGGTTGCCGCTGGGGAGTTGCCGGTCCGGGCTGCAGCCAAGCATAGCCTCCGCGACCGGGCTCATGCGCAGTATTTGCCTGGTCGCATCGTAGATGATCAACCCGTCGGCGATGGCATTGATGGTGGTATCGAGCTGTGACAGCAAATGCTCGCGTTCCTCCTCGGCCTGCTTGCGTTCCGTGATGTCCGTGTTCGTGCCAATCCACTGTACGACATGACCTTCCGCGTCTTTCAGGGGCAAGACGCGGGTCAGAAACTGGCGGTAGCATCCATCAGCGCCTCGCAGCGGGAACTCCATATCAAACGGCTGCCCCGTGGCAATCGAAGATCGCCAGGTCTCCAGCACCCCGGGTAAGACTGCCGGATCATGCACGCGCTGCCATCCCCAGCCTTCCATTTCTGCCGGCGTGGCGCCCGTGTAGGCGTACCAACGCTCGTTGTACCAGTAGATGTAGCCATCAGCGCGGGCAATCCAGGCCAACTGCGGAAGTGCATCGACCATCGTCCTGAAGCGTTCCTCGCTCTCCCGCAGCTCTGCTGTTCGTTCCTGTACCCGCTGCTCCAACTGCTCATTTACCCGGTGCAGTTGTTCCTGAGTTTGTAGCAATGCCTGCTGCGTTTCGCGGAAGAAGATGGGCGTGCCGGTGGCGGGATCGAGCACCAGGTCCACGTGCTCTCCGAGCAGCGCGCGCAGCTCCGCTTCCGTGTCGGTCATGCGGCGGATGAGGGCGAGCACGCGGGGGTCGTCCGGGGAGATCGGCTGGGGGGTATCACGGTGATCGCTCATCGCTGCTCCTCCCCCAGGCCCAGGGCGAGGCGCACCCGCGCGGAGTCGCTGAGGTCGCCGACGATGAGCGCCTGCGGCGGCGGCGCGAGCTTGCAGAGCACCGGCGTGACGAAGATTTTGTCCTGCAGCGCCCGCATCGGTTCGCGCAGGACATCGATGACTTCCAGGTGAAGCTGCTCCGGGGACAACTCGTGGCAGATGACCGCCAGATTTTCCTGCGCGCGCACGGAATGCGGGGCGTTGCCGGCGATATAGAGCCGCAGGTGCAATACCTGATCAGGCATGGCCATGTTCTGCCTCCCCGCCGGTCCCGGCGTCCCGCTGTTCGAGAGGTTGCGCATCGCCGGGCCGAGGGATCGTATCCACATCCGCGCCTCGCTTGGTACGAATCTGGCCTTGCCGGGCGGACCACTCCTGCTCGCGGAGTGCCTGTTCGCGCTGCATGCGGGCCAGCTCGTCCTCCCGCCGCGCCATCTCGCGGCGGAGATCATCGATGCGGGCCTGCGCCTGGGCATTCGCTTCCTCCAGCTCGCGCCGGCTGCGTTCGGCGTCCAGTTGCATCCGTTCGCGCTCCAGGGCTTCCTGCGCCTCTCTCTCCGCCCGCAGCGAACCCATCAGCACCGCGCCACCGGCGGTATAGACATCGGAGAGGGTCAGCCCCTCATTATTCAACACCAGCTCTCGCACCTGGTTGGAGTGCCCGGTGCCGCGGGACTTCACCACCGTCAGTGCCCGGTTGCGCTCGCCGGCCAGCACGAGGTAGGAGAGGTGAATCCAGGTGTCGGCAATGGTGGAGACATGCAGCGGGCTCGATTCGACCTTGGGTTCCATCCCGGCGAGCAGGCTGGTGCAGAGCAGGGTGATGCCTTGCTGCTTGGTGATATTCATCAAGCGCTGGGCCACGGCCGGCCCGGTAATGTGCCCGCCGGCTTTGATCAAGGCGGACAGCGGGTCCACCACCATACAACGGGGTTGATGCTCGGCAATGATCCGCCGAATGCGGATGAGGTGTTCTTCGGCGCTGCGGGATTCTGAGCGGAACGCATGAATCTGCAGGAGGCCCGCGTCGATGAAGCGCTGCAGGCGGATATTCACCGAGGCGAGATTGCGCACCACCTCCTCCGCCGATTCATCGAAATTGATCATGAGCGCCCGTTCGCCGCGCTCGCAGGAAGCCTGGACAAACGAGCCGCCCAGCGTGGTTTTCGCCGTGCCCGGCAACCCGGTAACGAGCATGCTGGTGCCGCGGATATAGCCGCCGTCCAGCATGGTATCCAGGCGAGCGATCCCGGTGGAGATGCGCTCGGTGAACACCGGATAACGCATGGTGCTTTCCGCCACGCCGGCGCTGGCCACCTCGATGCCGGTGTGGGTGATGACCAGCGGGAACTCGTTTTCCGCGAAGTCCGATCCGCGGAATTTCAGCACGCGAAATTCGCGCAGCGACACATGTTCGACCAGGTGATGGCCGAGCAGGATTACGCAGTCGGCCATGAATTGCATGAAGCCGAAGTGCTCGGAGAAGGAGGGATCGGCGCCGCCTTCGATGCGCGTGGTGATGATACCGGTGAGGACGGTTTCCGCGGGCATGCGGGCATCGAGGAAGAAGAGCTTCTCCCGTTCCAGCGCGGGAAGATCCCAGCCGAAGGAGCCGGCGTTCTCGACGATATGGCGGGAGTTCTCCTCGAAGGCGACGAAGATGCCCGGCTCGCCGTGCTCGCGGGCGCCGTTGACCAGGGTTTGCAGCGCAAAGATGGTCTTGCCGCTGCCGGGACCGCCCATCACCAGCGTGGTGCGGCTCCGCGGGATGCCGCCACCGGTGATTTCATCCACGCCGGGACGCCGGTCGGCACCTTGCAGATTCCGGGACACTGCTGTGTATTAAATGCATCATTCACGATCGTCTTCTCCTGGTGATGACGGATCACTGCCGGCCACTGCTCCATTATCATGTAAGGCAGCTCGGGCATTGTCCACCTTTTACGCGAAACAATGGCTGGCGGCTGGTATGGTGGTCGGAACAATGATGAGGTTTTCGGGTAAAAATATTCTACATACAGCTTGCCTCTTCCTGCAAGGGGTTGCGGGAACTGAGCCGGTCGTGCGCTACCGGCGGGAGTTGAGTCGGTACTCATCGCATCACTCCGCCGGCGGCAGCGCGCTGAAATCATGCCGGGGTGTCCAGCCCAGCCGTTCCCGGGTATACGCCACGTCGCAGACCCGGTCCGATTCCGCCGTGCCGGAGATGTAGAACACCTCGTAGGCCAGCTCGGGCAGCGCGAAGGCCAGCCGCGCCGCCTCGCCGATGTCGCGCGGATCGATGAGCCCTTCGAGGCGGACGGTCAGCTCCTCGCCGTATTTGTTCTTCATGGTGTCCGCGTTCATGATGTAATTCGGCCGGAACACCGCCACCTGCATCCCGTGCGTGCGGTGGTATTGTTCGGCGATCACCTCCTGGCAGGCCTTGGTGAGCGAGTAGAGGTCGGCGCCGCGGGGCGGCAGGTCGCGCGTTTTGAAGCGGTCCGGGGGATAACCGAGGGTGGCGCCGAAGGAGGAGATGAGCACGATCCGCCGGATGCCCTGTTCCGCGGCGGCGAAGAACAGGTTGGCCGTGCCCTTCACGTTGACATCGAAGGCCGCTTCCGGTGTCTGGTAGGCGCCCGCCTGCCGGCTGGCCATGTGGGCGATGAGGAGGCCATCCGTTCCCGCGACGGCCTGCCGCACGGTGGCGAGGTCCGCCACATCGCCGATGAGCAGATCGTGCGGCGTGGCGAACGGCGCCACGTCCATGAGCCGCAAGTCATATCCGGCGAAGGACTCAATGAGCCCCCGACCCAGATAACCGCCTGCCCCGGTAATAACTATTTTCATGTCGATTCCTCATTCAGACTCGCATCCGAAAGGTTCTGCTTGCTGACAGTCAAAGGATCATTTCGCCGTTCGAAGACGCGGTCCCTCTGCTGCGAGCCGTTTCACCGCACACAAGGGATGCCACGGCCGCCCGCCAGCCGGCGGCTCAAGATATTTTTTACAAAATTTTTCGATAGCCGTTTCAAGCGGTCAAGACCGGGTATTATAGGCTCCGGTGTTAGGGTGTTCTGTTAGGTCACCAACACACTGTTAGGTTCACATGGCAAGACTTTTTTCTTTATCCGGTGTCTGAATATGCAGGACAAGGAGGAAATCTCTCCTTATTTATGGAAGATAACGTTATCAGTACCTGACGATAGTCGTTTTGTTTGAGACTGCTGTTAGGTTACAGAAGAGAAGCTGCACGGTATCGGGGCAAGGATGCGAACACGAGCGCATTGGGTATGGGTGGCACTCCCCGGAATAGCAGGCAGCGGATCGTATGGGTCAGCACTTATCGAAAATTTTGCTAAGCTCACTCAGGGCGGCTGCGCCGCAATCGACCACGAAGTCTGCGCGTAAGGGCGAAGACTTGCGGTTGAGTAATTCAGGGGGCTGCGCCGCAATCAACCACGAAGTCTGCGCGTAATGGCGAAGACTTGCGGTTGAGTAATTCAGGGGGCTGCGCCGCAATCAACCACGAAGTCTGCGCGTAATGGCGAAGACTTGCGGTTGAGTAATTCAGGGGGGGAAGACCAATGAAGTTCGTGCATGTGACAGCGTTCACCACCGTTGCGCTGATGATTGCGTTGATTGCCGGGAGCATGACCTCCGCGCATGCTTCGTATATCGATCCGGGGACCACGTCTTATCTGTTCCAGATGGCCATCGCCGGCGTGTTCGGGCTGCTGTATACCGCCCGCCAGATGCTCAAGCGCATGGGCCGCAAGGCTGAGCAGGAGTCGAAAGGCAGCGAATAACCCGCTGCCCGGTGTTATCGGGGAAACGAGAAACCGCAGATTTCGCAGATTCCGCAGATTATTAACCTGTAAGTAAGGCTCTTTTATGGAGTGAGAACGGATACCGAGACACGGCTTGTGCTGCCGGCCATGCCGTTGATCGCCGCCCGCCTTCACTCTATACGAAAACCTTCCGGTCTGGTTTAATGATCTGTGTAATCTATGCAATCTGCGGTTTTCAACGTTTTGACAAGGTGAGCCCTTCTTTATGCAATTCTTGCGGCGGGTGCATCCGGTGGCGTTTGCGATCGGGCCGATCCTGTTTTTGTATGCGCGTAACAGCCGGGAGCTGACGCTGTCGGCGCTGGCGCTGCCGCTGCTGGGCGCGGTGGTGGTGGCGCTTATCGTGTGGGGGGCGTGCCGGTTGCTGCAGCGCGATCGCGACCGGGCGGCGCTGATCGCCAGCGGCATCCTGCTGCCCTTCTTCTCCTACGGCGCGCTGTACCACGCGGCGAGTGATTTTCGCGGGATTCCCAACTGGCCGTATCTCTTCTTTGGCATCTGGCTGGCGCTGGTCGGCCTGCTGGTGCTGCTGTTGGCGCGCTTGCGCTACCCGAGCGCGCCGGTCTCCAAAGGGTTGAACGTGATGGCGGCGGTCTTCCTGCTGATGGTCGTCTTCAACATCGCGCGCACCGAGCTGGCGCGCCTGCGCGATGATCGCGCGGAGCAGGCCACCCGCGAGAGCGCCGCGGCGGCGACGGCGAAGGTGCCGCCGGCGGAGCTGCCGAACATCTACTACATCATCCTCGACTCCTACGGCCGCCAGGACCGGCTGGCCGAGCACTTCGGCTTCGACAACCGGCCGTTTATTCGCGCGTTGAAGCAGCGAGGCTTTTACGTGGCGGAGCGCAGCAATGCCAACTACTGCCAGACCATCACCTCCATCCCTTCGTCGCTGAACTTCCGCTACCTGGATGACGTCGCGAAGCAGGAAGGCAAACACACCTCGGATCGCCAGGCGCTGGCAAAGCTGCTGCAGCACAGCGCCGTGTGCCGCGTGTTGAAACAGAACGGCTACCGCATTGTCGCCTTTCCGTCCGAATATGCGCCGATCACCATGCCCAGCGATGTGTCGGTGCAGCGGATATCCGGTTACACCGACTTTTACTTTTCCGCCGTCAACTCGACCCCGCTGGCACTGCTCTCGCTGCGCGAAGGCTCGATCCTCGATTATTATGCGTACCACCGCCGGATGATCCTCTGGCAGCTCGGTCACCTGCCGAAAACCGCGGAGATCCCCGGCCCGATCTTCGTCTTCGCGCACATCCTGGCGCCGCACCTGCCCTACGTCTTCGACGCGCAGGGGCATCCGATCAAGGGCGACCCCATCACCGCGGCGGAGCGCCGGGCCAGCCAGTGGAGCCGCGGGGAGGAGACGGCGGGCGATGTCTCCCGCTACTGCGATGAGCTGGTCTACCTGAACACACTGGTGCTGAAGACGGTGGATGGCATCCAGGCCAACGCCAAACGCCCCACCGTCATCATCCTGCAAGGCGACCACGGCCCCGGCCTGCTGCCGAATAATTACCGCGAGGTCGACAAACTGGAGCCGACCCTGCGCTTCGGCATGCTCAACGCCTATTCTCTCCCCGGCGGCCCGCCGCGCGAGCTTTATCCGAGCATTTCGCCCGTCAACAGCTTCCGCGTGGTCTTCAACCGCTACCTGGGGACGCACTATCCGCTGCTGAAGGACGAGCATTATTTTTCGCCATATACGTATCCGTATGATCTGCGGCGGATGACATTGGCGCCTGAAAAATAATCCCGGCAGGGAGCCGGTTGCGTTTTCATGCGACGCTACCTCTAAATTGCTCGCCGGCATGTCATCGTCAGAAATACACACCATCATGCTCTCTCCAGGGGAGGTATAATCTCCGTTGTCATCATGACCGCGTCATGGGGGTCGGAGATGGAGCATGTTCGCAAGGGTTTTCGGCAGCGGCCTTTACCGGTCAAGCTTGCCCGGTTTGCCGTCGTCAGCGGCGTCTCGACCGGCGTCGACTACGTCATCCTTATCGCGCTGCATGAACTACTGCCCGCGGGGGCGCTCTCCCTCTCCGTTGCCGTCGCCTGTGGGTACCTGGCAGGCGTGGTGGCGCATTTCACCCTCGCGCGGCAGTATGTCTTCCCGCCGTCGAGTTTTGATCCCGCGGTGGAATTCGGCCTGGTGGGGCTGATCGGCCTGGTGGGACTCGGGCTCACCGAGGCGATCGTCTGCGCCGGCGTGACCTGGTGCGGATTACCCGTGCTGCTGACCAAGACTGCCGCGGTCGGCCTGGTGTTTGGGTGGAATTTCTTCGCCCGGCACCAGTGGGTGTATCGCGAGCGTTAACAGGAATCGATATGGAGCGTGCGGTTTCGATGTCATCGGTTACACCGGGCAGCCACACACCCCAGGCGGAACCTGCAGCCGGCGCCCCCGGGGTGCGGGCGCCGGTGCTGGCGATCGTCATCCCCTGCTTCAATGAGCAGGAGGCTCTCCCCGGGACACTCGACACGATACTGGCCGTGCGTAGCCGCCTGCTGGCCGAAGGCGCCATCGTCCCCGCCTCGTATATCGCCTGCGTCGATGATGGCTCGCGGGATGGCACCTGGCGCCTGATTACCGACTACCACGAGCAGACCGACGGGGTCGTCAAGGGCCTGAAGCTGTCGCGCAATTTCGGCCATCAGAATGCCCTGATTGCCGGATTGCATAGTTTCCACTTTGACGCGGCCATTACGATCGATGCCGACCAGCAAGACCCGCCGGAGATCATCCCGGCGATGGTGGAGCAATACGCGCAGGAAGGCTACGACATCGTCTACGGCGCGCGCAACGATCGCACGAGCGATCCCTTCCTGAAACGGGCCACTGCACAGCTTTACTACCGCCTGTTGCAGGCCATGCACATCAATCTCATCTACAATCATGCCGACTTCCGCCTGCTGTCGCGGCGGGTCGTCGAGGAATTGGCGAAATGCGGTGAATACCACCTGTTCCTGCGCGGCGTCATTCCGTATCTCGGTTTTCAGAGCACGGTGGTCTACTATGCTCGCGCGAAACGTGCCGGCGGCACCACGAAATATCCCCTGCGGAAGATGCTGGCCTTCGCCTGGGATGGCATCACGTCACTCAGTACGGTGCCGCTGGCAGTCATTACCATGTGCGGCGGGCTGGTCATACTTGCCTCCCTCGTCCTGCTGGCGACAGCGCTGGTGGCACGGCTAACCGGTCGGGCCGGCACCGGCGGGCTGGTGCTTGCATCGGTCGACTACCTGATTACCGGCATTAACCTGCTCTGTCTCGGCATCATCGGACAGTATGTTGGGCGGATCTACCAGGAAGTGAAAAAACGCCCGCGCTTTATCGTTGAGCAACGATTATTATGATTATGCACGCGCAGAGAACTCTGGCGACGAACCGACCACTGGCTGCCGGGGGCATCATCGTCCTGGCCGCGGCGACGATTCTGCGCCTGTACCATATCAGCACCACGCTGGTAACCGGCGACGAAGCGTATTATTACGTCTGGACCAATCACCTGGCGTGGGGCTACATCGACGGCGGCCCAACCATCGCCTATGTCAATAAATTATTCGTCCTGCTGTTTGGCGTCAACGGGTTTTCCGTTCGCTTCGGCGCCGTCCTGCTCAGCACGGCGGCCAGTCTCTACCTGTGGTGGTGGGGCGCCCGCCGCTTCTCCGCGCTGACCGGTTTCCTGCTGCTGCTGCTGACCACTGTCACGCCGGCCTGCTTTCTCTCGTCGATCGTCCATACCTACGACACGGAGATGGCGGTCTTTATGCTGGCGGCGATCGCGCTGTATTATGATGCCTATTTTGTCAGTGCCCGCTTTTTCTACCCCGCGGGGCTGCTACTCGGACTGGCGCTGTTCTCGAAGATTTCCGTGCTCTTTCCGGCGCTCGGCCTGTTCGTCTTCCCCTTCCTGTTCCCCCCGATGCGCGGCATGCTTCGCAAAAAGGAATTCTATCTCTCCTTTCTGCTGGCCGGTGTGATCCTGTTGCCGTTTATCCTCTGGAATTTCACCCATGACTTCGCCTTCGTGCGCTTCAAGGGAGGCATGGCCATCCGGAAGGGCGATTTCGGTGATTTCCTCGATGTCTGGGCGGCGCAGGCGGCGCTCTATTCACCCATCATGTGCTGGTTTGCCCTGGTGCTGCCGTTCCGTACCCTCCTGGCATATTTGCGTACCAAACAGGCGGCGGTCGAAGAGTGCTATTTCGCGCTGATCGCCATTGTTCCCATCCTCTTCTTCGGCATCGGCTCCTGCTTCTCGCGGTATTACGGCAACTGGGTGGCGCCGGCGTTCTTCGGCGGTTTATTCCTCACGGCGATTATCTTTGGCAAGCAATGGGCACGATATCGCACGCCGATGATCGTGCATGTCGCCTTTTCCGTCGCGCTGCTCGGTGTGCTGCTCGCCCAACTGTATTTTTCGTTCCTGCCGCTCAGCCCCAAGTCAGACGTGACTACACCGCTGTATCTCTACGCCATCATCCCCGGCGAGGTTAAGCAATATTTCGCTGCGCACCCGGAGTTGCAGGATATCCGCATCGTCAGCAACAATTACCAGGTGCCATCCATGGTGAACATGTATCTGCATCCCCGGCTCGAAGCCGCCTGCCTATCGCTGGACGATTATCACGAGACGCTCTATTCCATGCTGTACCCGGGCAAGACGCTGGTGAACACCCCCCTGCTATTCCTGTATAAGGAAGACACCTTCCCGGCAGAGCTCCGCCCCTACTTCGCCTCGGTTGAGAAGCGACAGACCTTTCTGTGCCGGCGCCGGGGGAAAGTCGCGGGGATGCTCACCCTCTGGTATGTCACCGGCTACCGCGGGCGGCCGTAGGAAGCGGTTTCGTCACTGTCGGGACATAAATATATTCCGGACGGTAGGGTAGCCCGGCTGCCGGGAAAAAGACATCCGGATCGGCAAAGACCTTGCCGGCATATCGGTAGGAGTCATGGATGGACCGGCAGGCGTAACCGTTCTGGTCAAGGATGATGACGGAGAAACACTGCGCGCGAATCGCCTGATCGATCTCCGCATTCAACGCCAGCTGCAGGCGTGGCTGATGCGCGCGGAGGATATCAAAGACATTGGTGACATGCGCGTAACTCTGCTTCCCGGCCAGCGTTTGCATATAGCAATGATACGGCACATAAACCTCGCCGGGATACCTGGCCAGCAACCGGACAAATGCATCACCGGCGGCACGGTCAGCGGGCGTGGGAAAGCACGCCGCCGGATTGTAGAGGAGCAGCAGGAATTGCAGTGGGCACAGCCAGAGGAGCCGCCGGGCTGCCCGTCCATACTGTCGGTCCTGTGCGACGGGCAACACCCGGGCGATGGCCAACCCCAGTAAGATGGCCAGCGCCGCATAGGCCGGCATGAGGACGTTGATATAGCCGCCCGAGTGCAGTCGCGCGACCCACGATCCGGCGAGCATGCCGGCCGCCATGCAGCCGAACCAGCGGCGCTGGTCGAGTTCGCCACGATATCGCCCACGGAAAAGCGCAAGCGCCCCCAGCGCCGCAATCGTCAGGCGCGGCAGAATGTCCCAAAACCAGAAACTGAGGAATTTCAGAGGAACGATCGGATGCTGCTGTGGCAGGACCAGGCAATACAGCGTGAACCAGCCATGCGTGGTAAGCGACAGATAGCCGATACCGAGCAGCAGCCCCAGGCCCAGGGTGGGCAGCAGCACGACCAGCGGCCGGCGGTGCCAGCAGCCGTAGTAAAACAGCAGGGGGATGATGCAGATCAGCATGGTTTGCTTGGTGAAATAGGCCAGCACCGCCAGCACGCCAGCGAGCAGATAACCGGAAACACCGCGCGCCGTCCGCAGGAAAAACAGCGCGCCCAGCAGTAAGCAGAGTGCCAGTGAATCAACGCGCCCCATATCGAACCATGTGCTGGTAAGATAATACGTCGCGGCAAACAGGGCGGCGGCAATGAAGCCGGTGATATGCCGAGCGGTTTCACGCCACACCAGCAGGTAAATGAAGGCAAAGCAGGCCAGCGAGGCGAGGAGCGACACCAGCCGCAGGGGGACGAAGCCGATGCCGGTCAATCTGGCCATCCAGGCAGAGACATGAAAATACAGCGGTGTATAGATATACGGGGTGAATTCCAGCGAAGGCCGCACGTAGAGCGGCTGACCGTGATACACGCGCGCAAGATGGTCAACGGAGCAGCCTTCAGTCCATTCTAATTCGTAGGGGTAGCGTATCCGCAGCAAGGCGATGGTGACGTATCCCGCCAGAAAGAGCGCGCCCAGGGTGAGCATCACCCACCACCAAGCTCGCAGTTCTCGGCGCTGTGTTTCCCCACCCGTAGCAGCGTTCTCTGCATCCTGCTGCATTGCATTTCCTCCCCAGCGGCGGATTCACCCCCGTTTAGCATCAGTCGGGACGCTATCCCATTCTGTGCAAAGGCACAACATGGCCACCGTGGCCGCAGTCGGAAAAACAATGCCTCGCGCCCTATACAAATCCCGTCGAACCGCTGTAGAATCTGTGCGCATTGCAGCCATCCTGATGAGTGAGGCATTATGAGCGAGACGACCGAGCCGGTGCTGCCGCCGGCGGACGAGCTGGTGCGGCGGTTTTTGACGTTGCAGGGCGGGGACATCAACGGGGTGCTCGATGCGCTGGGCGAAGAGACGCAACTGCTGGACCTGCGCATCCGGCCGCTGCAGCGCTGCATGAAGGTGGCGGGGCTGGCGGTGACGTGGAACGCGGTGCTGGCGAGCCATGACCCGGTGCCGGAGGATGCCCCCACCGCAAAGACCCGCTACGAAATCTACGACCACATCTACCCCGGCTCGGTGCTGGTGTATCAGCCGGGCGGCGAAATGTCCAGCGGGCACCTGGGCAGCATGTTCGGCAATATGATCGCGGCGAAGGGGGCGAGCGGCGCCATCGTGGACGGCAACCTGCGCGACTCCGACGGCCATCTGCGCATCCCCCACTGGGCACCGTTTAGCAAGGGCTACAGCCCGCTGGAGGCCGCCTCGCGCATCAAGTGGATGGAGATCAACCAGCCCATCTTTATGAGCGGCGAGCTGCGGCGCTACATCACCGTCCACCCAGGCGACATGGTCTTCGGCGACGGCGACGGCGTCATCATCGTCCCGCAGCGGCTGATCATGAGCGTGCTGGACAAGGCCGAGGAGATCAACCGCAAGGAGGAGGAGGCGGAGAAGCGCTACGCGGCCGGCGAGGACCCGCGGAAGGTGATGGAGGAGTTCGGGGTCGCGTAAAGATACCGTAGGGGCGATTTGCAATCGCCCCTCGCGTTATTGCCTGGTTACGAGAACGGGCACCGAGGGCGGGGGCGATTGCCAATCGCCCCTACGGCATTATTTTTCGGTAATGATGAAAGCAGAAATGATGATGACTCTTCGTGATCCTTTGAGCATCGGCATGGCGGTGGCGGAGCGGTTTATGCGGATCGATCCGCCGCCACAGACGTATATGTACCACCTGGGGTTGAGCGGGTTGCTGGACCTGCATGAGGCGACCGGGGAAGGGCGGCTGCTGGAGTTCGTCCTCGAGCACCGGCGGAAGCACACGGCGTGGGGGCGGTTCGACTGGAACCTGTACCGGATCACCGGCGACGAGAGCTGGCTGGAAGGCGCGCGGGAGGCGGGCGAGCAGTGGCTGGCCGACCCGCGGCGCGACCAGGAGGGGGCGCTGCTCGATCCGCGCGGGCGTTACACCATCGACATCGTCTCCGGGCTGGCCACGCAGCCGGTGATCTTCGGGCACATCCTGAAGGACCCTCGTTACTTCGACGAGGCATACCTGCAGATCCAGATCGCCCGCGGGTACCTGGAGGAGCCGGTGACCGGCCTCTGGTACAACCGCTGGGGGCATGGGCTGCACCCGCACCGGCCCAACCCGGGGCTGTGGGGGCGCGGCAACGGCTGGCTGGTGAACGCCTGGGGCCGGGTGATGCACCTGTGGGACCCGGCGCACCCGCGGTACCAGGAAGTGCTCGATCTCTGGCAAAAGTATTGCCGCGACAACGCCGCCTTCCAGACGGAGGCCGGCATGTTCCGGCAGATCATGAACCGGCCGGCGTCCTTCGAAGATGCCACCGCCACCGGGCTGATCGGCTCGGGCATCGGGCTGGGGGCGCTGCATAGCACGCTGCCGGCGGAGCTGGGCGCATTCGCCTACCGCGCGGCCTGCGGGCTGGCGCAGATCGTGGATGAAAACGGCAGTATCCACAATGTCTCCACCACCGCCGGCGGGTACAACTTCGAGCAGCAGTACGAATCCTGCGCCACATTCAATGACCCGCACGGCGACGGGTCGTTCATGGCCTGCTGCGCCGCCGTGCATCGGCTGCTGCAAACAGATAAAACCTTCGACCGCACCCCGCCCGCCGGCAAAGTGAAGATCGTCACCCGCCCGGTGGGGGGCAACACCTTCAACCAGCCCGAATTCCGCACGCCGGCCGCGGTAGCGGCGCCGGTACTGGCGCGGGCGATGGCGCTGGCCGACCTGCCGGCACTGGACGCGCAAGGGAGCGTGATCCTCGGGCTGCTGCACTGGCATGACGCGCAGGGCGACGCCGCCGCGCTGGCGAAGGCCCGGCAGTTGTTCGACTACGCGGGTGAGCGGCTGGAGCCGGTGGCGAAGTGGCGCGTGGCCGCGGAGCTGGCGAAGCGCGAGGGTGGGGGACTGCCCGACGGCCTGCCGGCGTTCCTCAGCGAATACCTGGCCGCCGCGCCGCGCGACCGCGAGGGCTTGATCCTCGACGAGCACGGCGGGTACGAGGCGCAACGGCTGTACCATCTGCTGCCGCTGCTGGGGCTGGCCGGCTGTTTCGACGAAGCCTGCGCACAGTTGCTCGGTTATGGTGAGTGGCTGGAGGAGCCGATCAGCGGGCTGTGGCACTCGGCCTACGGCCGCGGGGCGCATTTGCGGCGGGTGACGCCGGGGTTCTGGGCGCTGGGCAACGCCTATGTGCTGGCCGGCGTGGCGGACCTGCTGGAGATGCTGCCGCGCGAGCACGCGCGCTACGTGGATGTCGCCTGCGCGCTGCGCGGGCTGGTGAAAGCGTCGCACGAGTGGCTGCCGGTATTGGGCGGTTGGACGCAGCTGCTCACCGCGTTCCGCGACACCTTCCCGTGCGTGGCGGCGAATGCCCTGCTCACCTACGGACTGGGCAAGGCGGTGGTGCGCGAATGGGTCAAGTCGGGCTACATCGCCGCCGCCTGGGGCGGGATGTACCACCTGGGCGTGCTGGTGAAGGCGGACGGCTCGTATGGCGCCGCCTCGCTGCCCAGCGGCGGGCTCGATACCCCGGAAGCGTATCAGCAGCACCGCGTGGAGAACGACCCGTATGTCCTGGGCTTCCTCCTCTCCGCCGCATCCGTGATTATGCTGTGCGACGCGACCGGCAAGCGCTATGGTTCGGAAGATACGCGATTAGGCGCGCGCTGATCTCGGTAAGAGCCTGAATGCTGTTTGACAATTGAATATCGCCAGGTCTTACGATGATAGCGCCTGGTACGGTGGTCGAGTAGGCAAGTGAGCCTTTTCGCATCTTTCCGCAGCTCCCATGCCGTATCGGGACTACCTCTCCCTAACGCCCGTTCATGTCAAGCTCACCTATTGACGTGGTGGTCTCGATACGGCATGGAAGCTACGGAAAGATGCGAAAAGGCTCACTTGCCTACTCGACCACCGTACCGGGCGCTATTGTCGGGTTCCTTTGCGCTAAACATTTGTCAAAGAGCATAACGGCTCGCTTATCGCCCCTACGAAACACCTTTTGTCGATGGCATTCGGCAGGAACCGCCCACTGCCGCAGCGAAACCCCACAATAGCAAGCAGCCGGTCGAGTCGGCGATTCCCGGTTACCCTGATTTCTCCTCTTGGATTCACCGACTGCCGTACTGCCAATCCGGTTGTCGTTCAATGCGGAGGTGTTCCAAATGCGACTTCATCAACACGTTCCTCTCTTCCTGGCTTTTCTGCTGATTATGCTGGCCTCTTGTGTCCCGGCAGCTGAGCCGGACGCATACCAGGCCGTCAAAGCGGCGCAGGCCTTCCGGCAGGGCCAGCCGGTGCAGGCGGCGTCGGACGGCGCTTATTTCTGCGAGGCGGAAGAATTTACCGTGAAATCAACCGGCGGGCAGGGTTGGAAGGCGCAACCCTGGGGTGAGAACTATTACGACGGCACCACGGGCGGAGGCGGTTTCCTCTCGCGGAAGGCTTTCCTGGGCGCGCCGGCACAGTGCCCGCCGACGGCGGCGACCCTTGACGTGAATATCAAGGAGGCGGGCAAGTACCTGGTGCTGGCGCGCTACGACGGCGTGTCCCGCTACGAGACGCGCTTCACCATCAAAATCAGCCAGGGCGGCCACACCGTCTTTTACCGCCCATACGGCCAGGGTCGTCAATGGGTCGGCGGCCGCGGCCGGATATTGTGGGAGGGCTACCAGGCGTGGGCTGAGCTGAAGCCCGGACTGGCGACCATCACCCTTATCGCCGGTCCGCAGCCGGAGCCGGCGGCGAAACGCAATGTGGACGTGATCATGCTGACCCGCGACGAAGCGCAGGTGCAGACGCGCATTCAGAAATCCACCCGCCCGGATGTTTACCTGGGGCTGGATGGCTGGCTGACACAGGACGGCGACGTGTGGCTGCGGGTGACGAACACCGGCACGGCAAAGGCCGTGGTGAAGAGCCTGTCCCTGTACGGCTGGACCTTCCAGCAGCACTCGCCGTACTGGGTGCACCAGCGCACCTCGAAGCCGGTAAGCATCGAGGTGGAGCCCGCCAAGACCAGCGCGTGGACGGAAGTCGGCTCGACGATGGACGCGATGATGGACGGCCAGTGGGGGTTCACCAGCAGCGGCGCCTGCACCCTGGAGTTCGGGCTGAAGAACGCCGCCGGCAAGATCGAGCCGCTGCGGAGCTTCGCTAACGTCAACGGGCGGCTGGACCTGGTGGGCCTGGCCAACGTGCGCTACACCCGCCAGCTTCCCACCCCCGAGGAGCTAAGCGCGGGGATTCTCACCTATCTGAAGAAGCTGCAGCCCACGCTGCACGGCAAGCCGCCGTCACACACGCTGGTGCTGGCCTCCGGCGGGTGGACGAAGGGGGACTGGCAATTCCTCACCGACCTCTACGGCTTCAACGGCCGGTATCTGCCGCAGCCGAGGGAATGTGAATACTGGGGTTACCAGACGCCGGCACAGTTGGAGGAGCAATGCAAAAAACTCACCGAGGAGCAGCGGCGCAACATCGCCGTCGTCAGCCTGGGTGACGAGATCGGCCTGCCGGCCCCGGAGAAAGAGGCGGCCACCGCCGGCTTTACCGCCTTTCTGCGGGCACAGGGCCTGACCCCTGCGCAGGTGGACCCGGCGGCTGGTGACGACTGGTCCAATGTCGTATATAACACCGACGCAAAGCTGAAGGAGGCCAATCCCGGCGTCTACTACTGGTCGATGCGCTATCTGTATGCCTACGGCATCCAGGCCATCAAAGCGCAGACCGACGTGCTGCGCCAATATCTGCCCAACGCGGGCGTGGGCGCCAATTTCTCGCCCTATTTCCCCAGCGAACACGCCTACCTCGGCGAGACCTTCAAATGGGTGACCTGCTTCCGCCAGGACGGGATGACGGAGCCGTGGAGCGAGGACTGGGCCTTCGGGCTGCCCATCGGCACCCAGCAGATGAACGGCATCTCGCTCGACCTACTGCGCGCCGGCATCCGCGGCAAGGCGGACCGGAAGATCCACTTTTACGTAATGGCGCACTACCCGGGCAACAACCCCACCTCCTTCCGCCGCATGTTTTACAACGCGGTGGGGCACGGGGCGAAGATCCTCAACCTGTTCGAGGTCGACCCGGTGTGGCTCGCCTACACGGAAAACCATATCAATGGCAACGCCACCTACGGCGAAATGCTGAAGTCGCTCTACGAGCTGGGCACCTTCGACGACATCGTCGAGACCGGCCAGGTGCGCCCGGCGCAGGTGGGGCTGTGGTTCAGCGAGACCGGCGACATCTGGGGCGACGCCTTCAACTCCGGCAGCGCGGCCAAGCGCGCGCTCTACATCGCCATCCTGCACCAGCAAGTGCCGCTCGACTTCATCGTCGAGCAGGACGCGCTGGACGGCACGCTGGACCAGTACAACGTGCTCTACCTGACCGACCGGCATGTCAGCCGCGCCGCCAGCGTGCAGATCGCCGCCTGGGTGAAGGGCGGCGGCCGTCTCTTCGCCACCGCCGGCGCCGGCATGTATGACGAATACAATAAACCCAACACCGTGCTGCGCGAGTTGATGGGCGTGGCGGAAAAGGATTTCGCCACCCCGCCGGACGCGCAGGTGGCCTTCATCAAGCAGGATCTGCCCTTCGTGCAGCCGCTGCAGACCGTCGACTTTGCGCTCTCCGGACCGTCCCGGAAGCAAGTTCCTGCCTTCAGCGTCATCAGCACCGTCATCGCTGCCGCCGATGCCCGCGTGGAGGGCACGTTCGTCAACGGGTTGCCGGCCGTCGTCCGGCGCCAGGCCGGCACCGGCGAGACGCTCTACTGCGGCTTCCTGCCCGGGCTAAGTTACTTCCGGCCGGCGATCCCGCGGGCGCCGTTCGACCGCAACTCCCGTCCGGATTCGCTGCCGCACTTCGTGCCCACGGCATTCGACGCCAACGTGAGCGCGCTGGTCGCTTCACCGCTCCGCGGCCTGATCCGCCCGGTGACTACCTCCGATCCGCTGGTGGAAGCCTCGGTGATCGAATCGGCGGGCGGCAAGGTGATCGTGCTCGACAACTGGCGCGGCAAGCCGATCAAGGATCTGCGGGTGACCATCAACTTCCCGGTGCCGACCACATCGGTCACCACGGCCACCGGGAAGCCGGTACGCTGTACCCGCAATGGCAATGTCACCACCTGCACGCTCAACCTGGACGTGGCCGACACGCTGATCCTGCGGTAAACAGACCGTCTGTAAGACACAAACAAGGGTAGTTCGTAGTAGCGCCGTAGTTTATGCAATTTGTCCTGATAGAATCAGGACAAATTGAACACAAACCCATATTGTGCAACTTGGAAATGCTGGTACTTTATTGCCAAATTTTCGGTGGTCGCAAGTTGCACAATAATAGGCGCTACTACGAACTACCCTTGCCTGGCAAATTGACAGCTAACACAGTTGGGATTATCCTCATTACAGAGAGGAGGGTCTCATGGATAAATCCGTCCTCATTGTCGGCGCCGGCATCGCCGGATTATCCGCGGGGTGTTACGCGCGGATGAACGGGTACCGGGCGACGATCTTCGAAATGCACAACATCCCCGGCGGCCTGTGCACCGCGTGGACGCGGAAAGGCTATACCTGGGACATCAGCATGCACCTGCTGACCGGCTCGAAATCCGGCCCGCTGCACCAGATGTGGCGTGAGCTGGGCGCAGTGCAGCACCGCCAGTTTGTCTACCATGATGCGCTGACCCGCGTGGAGGACGGCGACAAATGCGTGGCGTTTACCGCGGATATGCGGTGGCTGGAAGAGCAATTGCTGGCGATCTCGCCGGGCGATGCGAAGCGCATCCGTGAATTCATCCGCATCTTCGGCGGCAAAAGCATCATCAACCTGATGCCGCTCGACGCTCCCGGCACGGGTGGATTCGGCGCGCTGAAGATGCTGTTCGGCATGTTGCCGCTGTTGGGCACCTTCCGGAAATACGGCAAGATGACGCTGCGGGAGTTCGCCGATGGCTTCCAGCACCCGTTTCTGCGCGCGGCGATTCCCTTCACCGTCGATCATCCGGGTTGGCCGATGCCCGGCTACCCGATGATGGGCATGATGGGTTTTCGTACCGCCGCCTTGCTCGAGTCAGGCGTGCCGGTCGGCGGGTCGAAGCAGGTGACCGGCGATATTGCCGCACGCTTCCAGCACCTTGGCGGCGAATTGCACTGCCGCAGCAAGGTGACGGAGTTAATCGTCGAGCAGGATCGGGCCGTGGGTGTCCGGCTCGAGGACGGCACGGAGCAGCGGGCGGACATCATCCTCTGGGCCGCCGACGGCCACACGCTGCTCTTCGACCTGCTGGGCAGTCGCTATTTCAGCGATGAACTGCGCGTTCGCTACCGGGAATGGATGCCGGTGCGGTCAATGGTGCACGTCATGCTCGGTCTGGCGCGCGACATGTCGCGGGAGCCCTGCCGCCTGACATTCAAAATCGACCAGCCCATCACCGTCGGCGAGACGGCCTTCCCGTGGATCTACTTCATGCACCATGGCTTCGATCTCACCTCCGCGCCGCAGGGTAAAACGGCGGCCGAGGTGTGGTACGACACCGAATACGACTACTGGGACAAGCTCTACGCGGATCAGCCGGCCTACATGGCGGAGAAGCAGCGTATCGCGGACGAGACGATCGCCGCACTGGACAAACGCTGGCCCGGCCTGGCTGCCGACGTGGAAGTGGTGGACGTGCCGACTCCGGCCACCTATCACCGGTTCACCGGCAACTGGCAGGGCTCGCCCGATGGCTGGTATATCACGCCGGAGAACATGGGCAAACCGGCCATCCTGACGCTGCCGGGCCTGCAGAACCTGTATATGGCCGGCCAGTGGACGGCGCCGTTCACCGGCACGGTGATTTCGGCGTTGACCGGGCGGCAGGCAATACAGCTGCTGTGCAAGGCGGATAAGAAGCGGTTTCAGGCGACCGAGGCTTAGCCCAGGGACTGTCCCGACTCAGCGGAACTTGAGCCAATCTTCATATCAAATGCCACTAATGGAACCGGCGGGACTGTCCCCTTCGATAGGTAAGCTTTCCTACCGAAGGGGACAGTCCCGCTGATCATGAGACAGGCGCAAAAGAGGGGAGCGGGCTAGGGTTCCGCTGAGTCGGGACAGTCCCTAACGCTTTCGGGGGCCGGGACGGAGCCCGGCCCCCACAGGGTTTTTACTTCTGCGAGAACGCGTCGATCAGCTCGATCTCCAACCGGTTGGAGGGCTTGCTGACCTGGCCGTCCTTGGTCTTGTAGGTGACCCACAGGTAGAGCTTGATGGCCGGGCGGAGGTTTTCCACCAGGAAGCCGCTCTTCGTGCCGTGGCCCAGCGCCACCGCGCCCTTGCCGTCGGGTTGGGTGGAGACCCACACGTCGTATTGGGCGGCGTCCGGTGTCTCGGTGAAGTTCACGTGGGTGCGGGTGCCGTCATAGCCCCAATCCGGGTCCTTCACGCCCAGCAGCTTCACCGGCGCCGGCGTGTTCTTCTCTAACTCGGCGATCGGATTCCCCTGCTCGCCCGTGACGAACAGCGGGATGCGCAGGTGGTTCAGCCGCACCGCGTCCGGCGTGGCGTCGGCGGGCGTCTCGTATTCGGCGATCAGGTCGCCCAGCAGCACGTCCGACGGGTCGGCCGGCTGCAGGTCGTTGACATACATCACGTGGGTGCGGCGCTCGACCACCACCCGCTCCAGTGTCAGCGGCAGGTCCACGATGCCGTCGCCGTCGTAGCTGCCCCACCAGGTGGTGCCAAACTCGCGGAAGGAGTCATACGGCGCGCTGGCCGGCAGCTCGAAACGCAGGTAGCGCCAGCCGTCGAAGTTGAACTGCGCCCAGCCGTGGACATCGTTGTTGTTCCAGTCATCTTTCTTGCCGCAGCTCAGCCACAGCTCGCCCTTGGAGTCGCGCACCTCGTAGATGATGCGGCCCCAGTCGGAATGGGCCTTCACCCACACGCCCAGCGCGCACGCCTTGCCGGGGATGACGATGGGCTTGGCCGGCTTGAGCGTCGTGTAGTAGGGCATGAAATAGCGCTCCTTGTCCTGCTTGTCCAGGTGCACGGACAGGAACTTGCCCGGCTTTTCCGGGTCGGTCGCCGTCGTCACCGTCATCTTGCCGAGGAAGTGCTTGATGTCGAAGTTGTTGTTCTCCAGGATCTCGTCCCGCTCGGCGGTATTCGTCCAGGTGCCGTCGCCGAAGCTGGCGATGGTGATTTCCTGCTGCACCGGCTGCGGCTTGACCGCCGGACCGGTGTGCCAGGTGTCTTCGTTACGGGTGCGCGTCCATTCGACCGCGTTGCTGTTGTCCGGCTTGCCGAGGGTCACGCCGGTGATGTCGCCGGCGCCGGTTACGTAGACCGGCGACTCGCTCAGCGTGAAGGTCGCCTTGCCGCCCTCGGATTTCACCGGCGTGCCGTTATCCATGCTGTCGATCACGTTGATCGTCCCATCCTTCGCCAGCGTGAGGGTGACCGGCCGCGCGCCGCGCACTGTCCACATAGCATATACGGTTTCCGTCTGCCCGGCCTGCGTCCACGACGGCCGGATGAACTTCAGGCAGTAGACGGTGTTGGAGCCGGTCGGGATCCACTGGTCGAACTTCGACCGCTCCAGCATGCGCGTCATCGTCGCGTAGTGGGCATACCCCGGCTTGGGATCGGAATAGGGAATGCGGCGCTGGATACCGCAGCCGCCGTAGTGCTCGGCGCCGTAGTAGTTGCCGCAGTCAAAGGCGAACCAGCCGGAGTGGAACTTGGTGATGCCGTAGGCCAGCGAGATCAGCGTCCAGCGGGAATACCGCTCCGCCTGCTCTTCCCAGGTCAGCGCGCCCGGCTCGGTGGGCGAGAAGATGCCTTCGGTGTAGGTCAACTCCGGGTTCGGAATGCCCGCCTTCTCATATTCCTTCTTCAGGATGTAGAGCCGGTGAGTGCTCATCTGCGCGAGCTGTTGCTCGGGCAGGCGCTCGAAGCCGATCATGTCCAGCGCGCTGCCGTCGATCAGGTTTTTCGGAAAACCGGCGCGCAGCAGCGCCACCGAGAAGAGCGGGTCGCCCCACGGGATGAGGATCTTCGTGTTCGGCCACGCCGCGCGCACGCCTTCCGCCGCCGCCTTGGAGGTGTTAAAGAACACACGCAGGCTTTGCTGCTCCTGGTCGGTGAGTGTATACGGCTCGCCGTAATAATCTGGCGGGCAGCCGCTGGTGGTCAGGTCGCGTGAGATGTGCGGCTCCGGGAAGAAGGTCACATAAGGCGGGTTGGCGATCTTCATCGCCTTTTCGATCAGACCGGTAGCCCCCGCTTTGTAGGCGTCATATTTCGCCTGGTCCAGTGGTTCGACGCCGGCCCAGGCCTGCGGGGTGATCGGCCAGGCGTTGCCGGGATGCAGGGGCGCCCGCGCGCCGGCCATATTCATGATGCGGGTGATGTCCTCGGGCTTGGGCGTGTAGTGCCCGCCCATGTAGGACCAGTAGCCGAACTGCGGGCCGTCGCCTTCTTTCCACTCCGGCGCGCGGGTATCCTTCGCCAACCGGCAGAAGTAGCGCGTCTCCGTCCAGCTTTTCTCGCCGTCCTTCAGCGTCACGTCGAGCTGGTGGATGCCGTTCTTCTTCACCGGGAAGGAGAAGGCCACGTCCTGCGTCTGGCCGGGGGTCAGCGTGACGGTTTTGTCCTGGCTGGCGGTCTCGCCCTTGTCGTAGCTGGTGTTCTTTGCCGCCAGCGTCACCGTGCGCGGCTTGTCCGTGTTGTTGGCCACCTTCACCGTGTAGCCGGGCACGTCGGGGTCGGTCCACACATGGCCGAAGACGGTGGGCTCCAGGCCCAAATCCACCTCCGGCTTGTGCAGCGTCACCGCGTAGACCTGTACGCCGCTGGGCAGCCCGGCGCCATGCCAGCCGTAGAGGAAGGGGTCGGGATAGCTGCGGTACTGATAGACCTTTTTCGTCAGCTCCAGCTCGACGATATCCATGTCGGAGAAGCTGGCGAGCATCGCCGGGTCGAGCGGGATCTTCACCAGCCACAGGTTGGCCGGCTTGCCGTCCTCCAGCTTGACCGGCAGCGGTTTGGCGCTGGCGACCTTTGCCGTGAGGGCCGGCACCTGTGTCTCGAAACTCTCCGCAAAACCGGCGCCTGGACGGTAAAACATGGCGGAGAGGGTGGGGATGCGGTCCTTGCCGCCGTCGAAGGCGGCGACGACATACATGGCGTCATACCGCGCGTTGGGCACGCGGAGCTGGATGCGCGCCGGGTCCACCGTCCAACTGCCGGCGTAGCGCGGGGTGGTCGTGGGGAAGTATCCGGCGATCGACCCCTGGCGCACCAGGCTGCGGCCGACGTCGATGTGGTCGGGATCGCTCGTGCCCATGCGGTCGGCGAAGCGGAAGGGGATGCCGTCGACGGTGGCCAGCTTACCGAAAGGCAGCGCGCCGTCGGCCACCGCCGCCGTCCCCAGCAGCGCGCGGTCGTGCGCGTAGCCGTCCAGGCCGATGGGCTCATACAGCGCCGGCACAGCGGTCAGCGGGCGGACGGAGAGCTCCGCCAGCCGTGATGCCGGCGGCAGCGTCAGCACGAGCTGGGCGCGGTCGGGCACATCCTTCGTCTTCTCCGCCAGCAGGCGGTCATCTACCCACACGCGCAGTTGGCCGGCCGAAAGCTGTACGCGCAGGCGCACCCACTTGTCCTGGCTCAGCGGCAGGCTCTTCATATCGCGCTCAATGGGGATGCGCACGGCATCCGGCCAGGTGGGGAGCACGGTATCGTAGGCGCGCAGATCGTAGGTGGCGCCGGCGTTGATGTCTCCGCCGCTTGCCCGCAACGCCAGGTTCGCGCCGAAGGTGCCGGTGATGCTCACCGTGATATTCTTCGCGGCCTCGGTCGGGTGCTTCATGACCAGGCTGCAAAGCGCGCTTTTTCGCTTCTCATCGGTCACCAACCGCACCAGCGCGTTGATCTCCACGTTGCCGTAGGGATTAAAGGAGGTGAGGGTCAGCGGTTTCTCGCCACACTCCAGCGCCGGACGGCCCAGCAATGCGTCGTCCTGGATGCTGAAGGGGCCGACCAGGTTCCACTGCGCCGCACCGTTGGCGCCGAAAATGGCGTCTACGCGCGGGTCGGTTGCGTCAGTCCACCACGGCGCGCACAGCGCCGCGGCCATGCACAGGAACAGCAGAGCAAGGCAGGTCATGATTCGAGTCATGGGGAGCTCCTCGAAATTATTTGTTGACTATGCTAATGGTAAAGGCCCTTTCCGTTATACGCAAGGGCCTTGTGCTTGTCAGGCGATAATCACCCTGGCCGTTGCCACCTTGCGCGAGATCGGCTCGTAAGCTGTGATCGTCCACTCGCCGGGTCGGGCGTTGATGGCCAGCGGTCTGTCAATATGTAATTCGCCACCGGATGCGCAGAAGCGGCCGGTGTAGCGGAGGCGCTCCTCGCCGGTGGGATCGGTCACGCGCAGCTCGACGATGTGGTCGCCCAGCGCGGGCTGGCCGGCGGCGTCGGTGAGGGCCACAGTGAAGGCCAGGCGGGCTCCGCGGGTGAACTGTTCCGCCGCGGGGGTGATCGCCAGATCCGCCGGGATGGTGGGGAAGAGGCCGATGATGGCGCCTTCGCGGTCGCCCAGGTCCAGGTCGACGGTGATGCTGTCCGCCGTCTTCGCGATAGGATACGGGCGGCCGGTAATCAAGTCTGCAGCCGCATTGATCTGCACTACCGGACTGAACAGGGTGGCGGTGGACTGCTGCCGGACGGCGGTGTGGTTGACGGAGACCAGTACGACCGATTCCGGCGCCAGCAACAAATTCGTCTCCACGTCGTAATTGCTGGTCCGCACATGTGGGCGGATGCCGCCATTGTCGAAGAAGTCGCGGCAGGTGTGCTTCACCAGGTAACGCAGGTACTCTTCCTTCTGCTCGACGGCGGCGGTATACAGCTCGTTCAGGTCGGCGGAGAAGAGCAGCGTGCGGCCCTTGCCGAAGGTGCTGTAAGTGACCGTCACATCCTTGTCGAAATGCTGCGCTTCACCGGGGAAGAGCGGCTTCAGGATGGCGCTCGCTTCGCCGTTGGTGTTGTGGGTGGGAATGTGGTCGCAGATCAGCAAGCCGCCCGCCTCCACAAACTTGACCACGGCTTTCGCATCGTCGTCAGTGAGGTAATCCACCCCGTTGAGCACGAAGCCGCGGTAGTCGTCGAGCACGCCTTCGTGCAGCGCGCGCTGGTCGATGACGTCGGTTTCGCCGAAACCGCGGAAGAGCATCTCCGCCACGTTGATATTGCCCTTGTGGTTCGGCCACATATTGTCATAGGGCTGGTGCTCGCCGCTGTAAAAGCCCAGGCCAATGTAGCCTTCGGGGAGCATGGGCTCCGGGCTGCGGTAAAGCCGGTCGTGGAAGTTGAAGACGGCGGCGACACGGCTGCGCGGGGTCTGCGCGCGTTCGAGCAGCGGGGCGGCCTTCCGCACCTTCTTAATGTCCTCGCCGAGGGCGGCGAACTTCTCCTCGCGGCAGTTCTGCGTATTGGTGAAGCCGCCCTGCGCCATCAGATGGAAATATTTCGCCCCGCCGCCGATGGCGGAATAGAGCGTCTCCGACGGCGCGCGGACCGGATCCCACGGGCGGTCGGGGGCATCGCGGTCGGTCACCTGGATGAAGAAGCCCAACGGCTTGTTGTTCCGATAGGACAGGAAGCGGAAGTGGCCGAACATGAAGTGGAACTCGTTCCACATCAACTGCTTGCAGCCGCGCCAGTGGTCGTACATGTAGTTGTAGCAGTCGAACTCCAGCAGGTCGGCGGTGTCGGCCAGCGGCAGGTCTTCGGCGATGGCGCAGCGGGCGGTCATGCCGCCATTGCCGAGGGCGCACAGCACGTGGTTCAGTCCCGGGCCGGGACCGAAGGATTTCCAGATGTCGTACCCCATGCGGAAGGCCTGCGCGGCGTAATCCACCACCCACTCGAAGTAGGCTTTCGTGCGGCGGTCGTTGGCGGCGATGGCTTCTTCCCAGGTGGGCAGATCGAAGCCGTTTTTCGCCTTGAACGCCGCCTGGCAGCGCGGGCAGTGGCAGACGTTGGCGCGCGTCATGTGCGGCTCGTCCAGCACCTCCAGGGTGATGGCGCGCGGGGAGCGTTTGAAGGTCTGGAAACGCCCCTCCAATAATTCGCGCAGCTTCGTCGCGTGCGCCGGGTCGAAGATGCAGGGATCGGTGGCCTTCGCGCCCTCTTCGCCGTAATAGCCGTGGGTCTTCAGCAGGCTGGCGCCCACGTATTCGCCCCAGGTCACCATGCCGTCCCGCTGGGCCAGGTACTCGCGGTAATTGCCCAGGCCGGAGACGCCGTTGAAGCCGCGGTCGCGGTAATAGGCGTGGGTGCGGCGTTGAATCTCCTCGGAATTGCCGTGCGCGCCGGGGGCGACGAAGGTGAGGCCGGGCTGGCGCACTTCATCGGTTACCGCGAAGCGCAGGCGGGCTTCCTCGCCATTGGCTTTGGCGATGAGCTCGTAATCGCCAGGTTCCAGGTTGGGGACCGGCAGATCGAAGGGGGTGCCTTCGGGGGTGGTTTTGATAGGAGCGATAGGACTTATGGGACTGATAGGACTTATGCTGTTGAGATCGAGATGAAGGGTGACTTCAGTGGGAACCTTTGCCGTGATTTGCAACGGCAGGATCCAGCCGGGGGCGGTGAGGTAGCTACCGTCTCGAATAGACAGCTTGAGGCCGGTGGCCGATTCCACCTCCACCTCCACTTCGCGCGCGTTGGCCCAGCCTTTGCCCTGCACCTCAAGGCGCACTTTCCAACGGCCGGGAGTAGAGGGGGCGAACTGGTAGCCGATTGCGTTGTTCGCAAAGGCGACGGGCACGGCGGTGGGGACGCCGTATTGCGGCTCGCGGCCGGCGGCCAGCCAGCCGGGGTCGGCCATGCTGATCAGCGCGCGCGCCGCCACCGGGCCGGCGGCCTTCGGATCGAGCCCCAGCGCGAAGACGCGGCCTTCGCCGTGGGGGATGGGGGAGCGGTCGGCCTCAACGCGCTGGACCACCAGGTCCGCATCTTTGCCGAAGAGCCACGAGATGCCCTGGCGCAGCACGTCCGCCCAGGCGGGGGTGGTGAAGAATGAGTCAGGCAGGCTGTCCGGGTAGGCGGCCACCGTCATCACCCGCCCGCGGCCGTAGTTGCCGGCGGCGATGATCGGGAGCTTGCCGGCCATGGCCAGCGCCGTCGCGCCCTTGCGGAGCGCGCATTCCTGGGCGCTTTTCGTCTGCCCGTAAGGGCCGTTCAACCCGCGTATGACCGGATGCCCGGCGACGGGCTCCACGGACAATACCGGCGGCTCCTCCTGCTGGAAAGGATCGTTCCAGAGCTTGGTGCGCTTCTGCGGCTTGAGCGCGATCGAGATGGGCAGCGCCGGATCGAGGGGACCCCAACCGCGCTGGGCCTTGTTGAAGGCATTCGGCCCGGCGATGAGCAGCAGCCCGCCGCCCGCTTCGACGTAGGCCAGCAGGTTCCACAGGTCATCGGCATCAAAAATGGCCGGATCGATGTCCGCCAGCACGATGGCATCGTAGGCATGCAGGCCGGTGGTCATCTGCAGCGTGGTATCCAGCCGCCGGGGCAGCTTGCGCGTGAGCGGCAAGTGCAACCCTTTCGACAGGCTGTCCTTAACGCGCGCCAGGTAGGGCAGCGACTTGACAGCGGCACGGACGCCGTATTCCAGGCCGACGGATGATTCCGCGTAGAATATTTCGCGAACGCCTTCAGGGTCCATGTGTTACCTCTCTGGGAGCGCGGACCTCTGAGTCCGCGCGTGTTGTTAATCAAAATCCCGCATACTTCAACCGCAGTGCCGCACTACTGCACGGCCAGTCCTCCGGCCGCTCGCACAACCTCGCCGCCATCGGATTATACTCAATGTAGGCGAGGGTGTTCGCATAATGTTGCTCGTTGCGAATGTATCGATCAAAGTAGTCTTCCTGCCAGAATTGCCCTTCGCGGCCGAGGATGCGGTTTGCTTCTTTGGCCGTATATTCCTTCAGCGACTTCATGATTTTCGACAGCGAAAATCCTGCTAATGGCGTAAATAGCAGATGGACATGATTGGGCATGACCACCCAGGCATGCAACTGATATCGTAAGGTATCGAAGTAGAGAATCGAGTTCTCTACCGAGTCAGCGACCTGTGGTTCCCGAAGCCAGGCTTCGCCATGACCGCAATCCAGGTATTCTTCAATGCGGCGGATGCGTTCGATTACCCGGTCTTCATGCGATAACAAGCCGAGCTCCGCTTCCCATTCACGCAATTTCACCGTTGGAAAGGCATCCTTCAAACTGAATGTAATGAACTGTGCGACCGTGCCGCCGTCAAAGTGTGGTAAATAGCCTCGTGAATGCCATCCTTTGAGCTTGTCCATAGGATCCTCCTTTTGGAGCGCGGACCTCTGAGTCCGCACGAGACGACACGCGCGGACTCAGAGGTCCGCGCTCCCAGGCTACAGCTCCAACTCGCACTCCCACAAATACCCCGACCGCCCAGGGACGTCGGTTTCCGCCACGTAGGCCAGGTTTTTGTTGGCCAGGCGCATGTCGTGGACGCGGAAGAGGGTGAGGTTGGCTTCGGCGTCATGAATCGAGCCGAGGTAGTGGAAGGCGTGGGTGTCGCGATCATACGCGAAGACGCAGCCGCCTTCGTTGTCGCCGGCGGCGCCGAGGAGCAGGCTGTCGTGCCAGACCATGAGGCCGGGCATGCGGGTGGTGGCGGCGGGTTTGCCCAGGTAGGTGACTTCCGCCGTTTTCGGGTCCAGCCGGCAGAGCGAGCCGCCGGTGGTGCCGATGTAGAGATAGCCGTCGCCGCCGTTGATCATGCAGTCGACCGGGCCGGCGCCGGGGTACATCATGTTCGACTCCTGCTGGGCGTTGGGCAGGCCGTGGTGGAAGTAGGTGATCTTCCGGTCAGTCGGGTTATATTTGAACAGGTGGTGGTTGCTGGAATCCCAGGTGCTCCAGAAGCAGCCGTCGTCGTCGATGGCGGAGATGTGGGTGATGGAGCCGACGTAGTCGTAATCCTCCACCTCGCCGGTATCGATGTGGTAGACGAAGAATTTGAAGACCGGGTAAGCGAGGCCGTAGATGAGCTTGCGCTGGTCGTCCAGCGTGATGGTCTGGATGTAATCGTGCTTCACCGGCACCGCCAGCTTTTCCGGCTGGCCGCCGGGCGTGATGCGGAAGATGGCGCCGCCGGGCGCCTGCAGCCGCTCGTGCAGGCCGTAGAGGCAGGAGGTGGCGCCGTAGACGGTGCCGTCGGCGGCGAGTTCCAGCGAGCGGTGGACCTTCACCTCAAAGGGCTCGGCAACCGGGCGGTAATCCAGCGGCTCGAACAGTTTCGTCGCCGGGTTGAACTTCGCCAGCACGTCGGAATTAGGCGCGGTGACGCCGCAGTACAGCCGCTCCTCCGTCGGGTGCCAGAGCAGCGAGCAGAAGGCGACGTAATTGTCGCGCTGGAACTGGTTGAAATCCCCGATGGCCGCGTCGTTATACTGAGCTTTGACATCGCGGAGGATATAATGCCGGACGTTGGAAATACGCATGGTCGCACCTCGCAATAGGGGTTTGTTCGTTCGTTCTGCATGGTGCGGGGGACTTCCTGCCGGACCGAAACTGTTTACAACCAGGGTATTAAAACCGGCAAGGCCGTATGTAAGCCACGCAGCCGCAGTGGAGTGGCTAACTACTTCTGCAACATAACAACAAAAGCGCAAGCCCGGTGGTCGAGTAGGCAGGGAAGCCTCCCCGCACCTTTCCATTGCCACCAAGCCGTATCGAGACTACCGCACCTATAGCGCCCGTTCACGCAAGGTTTCCCTATACCCGCGTGGTCTCGATACGGCTCGAAAGCTGTGGAAAGATGCGGGGAGGCTTCCTTGCCTACTCGACCACCGGGCTTGCGCTTCTGTTGTTACGTTGTAGAACGTCGTACGGGCTTGCCGGTTTTTGGTTCAAGGTAATATTTTCAAAAAAATATTTTTCCGCAAAGGAGGACTTTCCCACAAGCTTGCCGAAAGATAAGTCAGCCAGGCGTCATCACAGCACGGATAACTGACTACATCAAAGCAACATTGCAGCCGGCGGTCCTGGCATTGGAGGCGAGACCTGCGGTCGCTGCCCGCGAATCGTCATGCGAACGCCCGCATCGGGTAACCGAGAGGCCGTGTGGGGTCGCGATGATTCCCGTATGTGCCGCACGTCTCGCCTTTCTTTTTTTCGGCCCGCCGCTGTCCGAGAAACTACTGAAACTCTTCCTTTTATTCTCTCCGTCCGCTGTACCACGGCACCCGTATGCCAGTCACAGTCGCATTGCCTGGCGGGGGAGGATACCCATATGGCGACCATCACCGCTCTTGCCAATCGCCGGTCGCGACGGGTCAACGAGCGCGAGCTGGTGCGATCAGGCTTCACCTGCACACTGGCGCAGCCCGGCGAGACGGTCTGCACGCGCATCTTGTGGGAAGACGACCGCTTTGGGCGGGTCTCGGAGCTCATCGCGCTGCCGTCCAGCCAGGCGGAGGTGCTGGTGGAGGTGCCTGCCGGTCGCTCAGCCTCCGGCCAGATCCACTGGCAGCCGCTGGAGCACCTGCCCGGCGCGGATTCGGAGACGACGGAGCGGCTGACGGCGATCATCAAAGCTTTGGCCGGCGACCTGTATGCCCGCACCAGATCCCTGCGCGAGATCACGCCGTTCGAGGTGGAAGACGGGGTGCAATACCAGGGAATGGTGTGATGAATCAATAGCGCCCGGTCGGTGGTTGAGGCAAGTGAGCCTTTCGACTCTTTCCCACAGCTCCCATGCCGTATCGAGACCACCACACACAAAACGCCAGTTCTCACAGCTTTCCCTTTCGCGCGGTGGTCTCGATACGGCGCGGGAGCTACGGAAAGAATCGTGAGGCTTACTTGCCTACTCGACCACCTAACCGGCACTTATCACTTATTACTACTCACTCATGCAACGGCCCACCGGAGCAGGTCTCCGGTGGGCCGTACCTTTTCCTGGGGCCTGGCGTTACCGGCGTTTGGTCACCGTGATGGTGACGGTTGCTACCGTCGAGGTGAGGATGCCGTCCTTCGCCCGGTAGGTGAAGGTATCGGTGCCAACGAAGCCGGTCCTCGGCGTATAGGTGAAGGAGCCGTTTGCGCTGAATGTCAACCTGCCGTTCGCCGGGCCGGCTACCAGCACGGCGGTGAGGGCGGTTTTTTCGGGGTCGCTGTCGTTCTTCAGCACGCCCGGCGCATTCACCTTCAATTGCTTATTCAGCGTGGTAGCGTAGCTATCATTCACCGCAATGGGCGCGTCGTTGACCGCGGTGACGGTGATGCTCACCGTGGCGGGGGCGGAGGTCAACTCTCCGTCGTTGACGGTGAAGGTGAAGCTGTCCGCGCCGTTGTAATTCGCGGACGGCGTGTAGGTCAGGTTCGGCAGCATGCCGGTGAGCAGGCCGTGCGCCGGCAGCGTGGCCAGGGTATAGGCCAGCTCATCACCGTCAGGGTCGCTGCCCGCCAGCGTGATCGCTTTGGCGACATCCTCGGCGGTGGTGACTGACTGCGGGCTGGCCGTCGGCGCATGGTTCAGCGCGGCAACGGTAAGGCTGACGGTCGCCGGGGCGGAGGTGTATTCGCCGTCGCTCACCGTGAAGGTGAAGCTGTCCGGTCCGGTGTAATCCTGCGCCGGCGTGTAGGTCAGGTTGGGTGCGGCGCCGCTCAGCGTGCCGTAGACGGGCTGGCTGGCGACCGTATAGGTAAGCTGGTCAGCGTCCGGGTCGCTGCCGGTCAGCGTGATGGCCGTCGCGGTGTTCACCGGCACGTTCACCGACTGCGCGTTCGCCGTCGGCGGGCGGTTGGTTACTTGCGGGGTGAGCCGCAGCACGGTGACGCCGTAATGCTGCATGTTGCTGTAGCTGCCGCCCCAGACCATCGAGTGATTGCTGTAATCCCAGGTGTCATGCACGTATACGATAGTGCCGGTGGCGTTGTAGCCGAAGCCCAGCATGGTGTGGCCGGAGACCTGAATCAGCACCGGCCGACCGGCGTCGATCTCCGCCATGTAATCCTGGAAGGTGAAGCCGGTCCGCAGGTTGTGATAGCCTTTGATATACTGGCTGAAGTTGGCAGTGACGGTGTAGCCGCGGGACTCGGCGAAGAGGCGCATGCCGTGGCAGCCGTCACGCACGGTGGAGGAACCGGCGTAGTCGTTGAGCGGCGAGCCGTCGTTGTAAAAGTAGAAGGTGGTGCCGCCGTCCACGTTGCCGAACTTCGCCTGGTTGGTGCCCATGAAGTCGCCGGTGCAGTCGCCGGCGGTGTGCTCGGTCCAGCCGTTGTTCACATAGGGATCGGGACCGGCGTCGTTGTAGGCAATCCAGTAGTCATCCACGTGCCCGCGGATACTGCGGTTATCATAACCCATGTGGGTGGCGCTAAGCGGGCACTCGCCCGGTCCCCAGATGGCATTGGTCTGCGGGCAGACGCCGTCGTTGGTGGGACCGGCATACATGTTGCTGAAGCCGGTGTTGTCATAGAAGCCCATCATCATCGCCGCCGCCGTGGCGGAGCAGCCGTAAGACCAGTCGAAGGCGGGCGCGTTGGCCAGCGTGACATCACCGGCCAGGGAATTGATGGCGACGGGTTTCATGCGGACGCTGGGCGGCTTGCTCGGCACCACCACTTCGTCGATGGCCCGGTTATTCCGGATGAAGGTGCGCCGGGTATACCGATCGGGTGTGACGAGCCCTTTATCCTGCGTCCAGCCCAGCCCCGGCGCGAGCACACCCAGGACGAGCAGGAGCCAGCAGAGAGCCAGGAAACGGTGTTTCAGCATAGAATCCCCCCATAGCGGCATGGAGCCACTTGCCTTATTAACCGATGAAAGGACGATATTGTCAAGTAATAAAGTTAAGAATGAGCAGATTTCATGTAATTTTAATAGACGCTGGGAGCGCGGACCTCTGAGTCCGCGCGTGCTCTCTCTACCACTCGCGCGGACTCAGAGGTCCGCGCTCCCAGCTTGCTTGCGTTTCCTCCCTCGCGAAACCACCAGGTAGATCAGCGCGCCCGTGGCGAGGAAGAGCGGGATGCCGAGGAGGGGACGGACGGCGACCCAGGCGAGGGCGATGGTGGCGATGGAGAGCGCCAGGCCAATGCCGCCCGCCACGAAACCGGTGCCCGCCTCGGTGATGTTGCCGACGAAGGGCAGCACGTTGGCCAGCGCGTTGATCGGGCCGAAGAAGAGGGCGATGCCGATGATCATCATCAGCGCGCCGGCCCCGCGCAGGATCCAGGTGAGGATGTTGTTCGCCTGTTTCTCATGTTGGAAGAGGGTCTTTGCGCTGACCGTGCCCTGCTCGATGAGATGGATGGCCTGGTTGCCTTCGCCGTAGGCCTCAAAGGTGTCCTTCAACTGGCGCGCAACCAGGCTGACCGGCCCTTGCGGCACAGTGGAGAAGGTGACGCGCGCGTCGCCGATCTGCGGGCTGGCCGGGTCGGCGCCGCGGTAATACCGGCCGTCCTCCAGCGTCAGCCGCTTGCGTTCTGCTGCCGGCAGCTTGGCAACCAGCTCCTCGGTGACGGGCTCGGGGGTAAATTTCCGCAGCTTGGCCTGCAGGTCCTGCGGGAGCGCGAAGGCGCCCACACGGGTGTCAGTGGTTTCGAAGGTTTTGCTCTCGTAAGGCTTTTGCGCCGGGTTTTTATGCCCCTCCGGGTGCTTGAACTCGCCGGAGTCGATCAGCTTGTCGGACCACTTTTTGGCATATGAGTAGGTGGTCACCGTGCGGCTGCCGCCACCAACCTCCTTTTCCGTGCGCTCATCCTTGTCTTCTTCCCACTGATACATCTCCACCAGGCGCTGCAGGCGCAGGGTCTTATTGAGGGCGATGCCGAAGGTGGGGTCTTTCAGCGTCTGCGCGGTGGCGGCTTCGCCGGTGAGGTAGACCAGCTTGCCGTCGTTGTCCTGGTTGACCTTCGCCGCGTCGGCGGTGACGACGATGCGCTCGCCGCGGTTCAAGGCTTGTTCGCGCTCCAGCGACCGCTGCTCATTCCACCAGAGCACGGGGAAGGCGGCAATGAAGAGGAGCAGGCCGATCAGCGTGCCCACGCACGACTTCATGATGTTTTGCCCGCAGGACTGGTGGGCGACTTCCGTATAGCTATCCGGCATGGGAGGCCTCCAGGATGAGTAGGATGGACGGTTATTCGACCGGTGAGCGGTGAATTCCTTTATATAGTCAGGGACTGTCCCGAGCCCACGAGACCAGTTGCCGGTCACCTTTTTCAACATCCGTCCGTAGCACCACGGGACTGTCCTCCCTCGTGGATAGGCTTACCCCTCGCACGTGGGGGGGACAGTCCCGTGGTGCTATTTTCAAGCGCTCGATGCGAGTAACGGGCTTTTGTCCCGTGGGCTCGGGACAGTCCCTGAGTTAGTATTCCACTGTTTTGACGGTCATCGCCGCCAGGCGGTGCGTCCCCCGGTCCACGCCGTCCACCTGCACGCTTGTCTGCTGCGGGGCGGAGAGGAGGTTCATCAGGAAGAGGGCGGAGTGCTCGCCATCTGACCAGAGGGAGGTCCAGACGTTGGGATTGGAGCAGGTGACGCGCTGCCGCAGGCCCAGGCGGGCGAGGAGGGCGGCGAGCATGTGCTCGTGCTCGCGATTGCCGTGGAGCCAGCGAAAGCCCAGCACGATGGCATTGCCCTGCTGCCAGGCGGCCGGGCGGCCGGTGAATTCATCGACGCCGATGGTTTCCGCGCCGGCGGGCAGGTGGTCGTAGAAGAACAGGTCGCCGTTGGCGTGGATGTTCTCCACGCCGGCGATGGTCAGGCGCACGTCCTGGCCGGGGGTGTTTTTGCGCATCACCGGCGAGCCGAAGTAGTCGGCGAGTAGGGTGCAGGGCTGCAGGTTTTCGTCGAATTGCGGCAGCACCGGGGTGAGGAGGGCATGCCCGCCGGCCTGCAGGAAGCGCACCAGGCGCTGTTGCTGTTCCCTTGCCATCACCGACGCGCAGGGGACGACCAGCGGGGTGGCGGTGTCGGCAAGCCAGTCCTCCGCATCCAGGTTGATGAGGGTGGGGGAGAGGCCGGCACAGAAGGCAGTGGTGAGCGGTCCCTTGCGCAGGAAATCCGCCGCCGCGGGCGGGGTGAAGGCCACTTCCGGCACGTCTACCCACCAGGCTTCCGAGCGGTGTTGGTGCAGATCCAGCGCGAAGCGGCAGTCGGCCACGCGCTCCGCCGCCGCCAGCCAGGGACGGCGTTTGAGGAAGAGGCCGACCTGCTTTTGCGCCTGGTAGAGCGGGCGCACCTCGCCGAAGGGACCGATGGCCGCGCCGTAGTCGTAAACGTCGGCGGTGCTGCCGGTGCCGGGTATATTCGGCCCGCCGGTGAAAATGTAGAAGTTGCACCCCTTCATCCCCAACGCCACGTTCGCCAGGTAACAGGCCTTCGCGTCCCGCGGGGTGACGGGCGGCCAGTCGGAGAGGCTGCCGCCGGGCATCTCGTAGACGGTGGGCGGATAACCCAGCAGCCGCAGCATCTCCAGCGATTCGAAGACGCGCACGGCGTACTGCGGGGTGGGGTTGTTCTGCCCCCAGTTCTGATCGAGGGTGTAGTAATGATCGGAGCCGAGGATGAAGTCCGGTCCCATCCGCTCGCATAACTCGAGGAACCACGCATTCATGCTCGGGCCGGCGGAATTGTGCACGATGGGTGTGTCGATACCCCGCTCGCGCAGCATGTCGGCGAGGATGACGCCATACTCGGCGGTGTTGGCGCATTCGAAATCGAAGTAATCGCGCGCTTGCCGCATGGCCGGCGTCCCCGTGCCCGGTGCGGCAGGCCGTGCATCGGTGAAGCTGCCGTAATCCGTGCCGTAGGCAGCATTCAACTGGTCAACCGTGCCGTATCTCGCCTGCAGGAAGCGCGGATAGCGGCCTTGCGGCTCGCCAAAGCCCATCGCCTCCGGGTTGTAGTCCAGGCTGCCGTACCAGGTGTGGATGCCCATCAGCTCATTGTCGATCTGCGTGAAGGCCACCGGTCCGCCGCGCGAGACGGTATACTCCGCGATGCGTGGCACCACCTGGTCGAACCACTGGCGCGTCTTCTCCAGGAACAGCGGGTGCACGTAGGAGACGGAGTAGGGGTAGAGGACCGAGCCGTCCAGCCGTTTCGCCAGCAGCTCCGGATATCCCTCGCACAGCCAGCGCGGCAACCCGGCGTAGATCAGCTCGGAATACTGATACGGCCCCGGCCGCGCGATGACATAGAGCCCCACCTCCGCCGCCGTCCGCAGAAACCCCTCCAGATTGAGTTGTCCCTCACCGAAGGCAAACCGCCCCTCCTCCGGCTCGTGAATCAGCCAGGGCACGTAGGTGGCAATGCAGTTGCCGCCCGCCTGCTTGAACAGCTCCATGCGCCGCTTCCAATCCTCGTGCGGCACGCGGAAGTAATGGAACTCGCCGGAGTAGAGGAAGGCGGGGCGGCCGGCGATCTTGTAGCAATGGCGATTGAAGGTAATGGGCTTCAGTCGGCTTGGCATGGCTTCTTTCCTCTGCCTCTCCACCATAAACTTGCTGCCATCGCATGTGCGATGGCCAGTATTGCAACCGGTGGTAAAAACATAGGATTATAATGCCGTCCGGCATCGAGCGCAAAACCACGAAGAATGGTGAAGGTATCAGCCTGCGATAGCGGGCTGTTATCCGAGCGAGTGAAGTCCATCCAGATATCATATGAGGCTTGCACTGTATATACTGAAATCATCAGCGCCGAGTATAGCAACCAGATAATTCCAACCCCCAGCAAAATGGAGGCGAGAAAGCGAAGATACACGATGATTTGATAATGGCGCTTAATGATCGAATCGGTAAGCTGATTTGCAGGCGAGCCGGCAATCATCCAGCCGGCTATCAGAAGGAATGACGATAAAACTGCAAGCCACCGCGGAATGTCGCGAGCAGAATAACTCATTGCGCGAATGGCATCGCCGAGTTCATGACCGGGTATATGATTCCCGAAGTGGTTGACCAGCTTGGCGGAATACCCGGTATACAAGGCGTGAGTAAATATCCCCGAACAGGCGGCAAAAATGACCAGCGCCGCCAAGCCGAAGATAGAGAGGGTCCAGCCGATCAGGGTGCGTTTACGGTTCATGCCATTCCTCCTGAACAATGCCGATAGGGAATATCGGTCATCGGTCCCTATCCTCCCGGAGCAGCATGATGGAATCTTTCTCATCACTCAACGGATGAAAATGCTTGTCCATCTCTTCGATGCGCGCCATCGCCTCCATCCTTCTTCGCATGCGTTGCTTGCGCTCTACGGATTCGGTGACCAGTTCGATCACTTTCGCACTGATCGACTGCCCATCCTCGCGCGCCAACGCCTTCATTGTTTCATACAAAGAGTCAGGGAAGTTTCGCACGTATAACGTTGCCATCGATTATCCTCTAACCTGAATTATAGCAAATAATGTAGGTATTACGCTGGCTTCTTCACAGGCTTCAGCCGCAACACGAACCGCGCCAGCACATGCACCAGCAGCAGCCAGAAGACCGGCCACTGGAAGTCCGCGCGGAGTTTGCCGGGGATGGGGGTGGCGAATTGCCAGACTTTTGTTGCGGCCTCATTGGGCGTATAGAAGAGCTCCTTCGGCGTCTCCATCTTCAGCGCCTCAGTACGAACCCAGGCCGGGTTGGCCGTGTAAGCGTAGCTGCGCATCGTCGACCAGGCCAGCCATGCCAGACCGAGCACGAAGAGCACGGTGACCGCCAGCCGAAGCCCCTGGCGGGAGAGCATGCCGGTGAGCAGCCCGCCGATCACGAGCAGCACTGCGGCGATGGCCACAAAGAGGCGGATACCCACGTAGAGTGTCAGGCCGAGCGAGAGGATAAGGCGGTCGACGAATTGGATCGGCAGCAGCGGTTGCGAGTAGGTGGTGGCCTGCTGCTGGCAGGCGGTGTAGAAGGGGCTGATGAGCAGTACCGGCACGGCGATGAGCACCACCAGTGCCGCCAGGCCGAGGGTGGAGAGGGTCCAGCCGATCAGGGTGCGTTGACGGTTCATGTCGGCCCTCGCGGGTCAGCGATATCTTGCACTTGCTCTAGATTCTTGCTATTGCTCTTATTTGGTGAGCTTCAGAGCAAGAGCAAGAGCAAGAGTCTAGAGCAAGAGCAAGAAAGGGGCCGGGACGGAGCCCGGCCCCTGTGCGGTTAAATCGCGCCGGCGCGATTGCCGACCATTTGCTCGTCGATGAGGCCGCGCTCGTCCAGCTCCTTGAGGAAGTGCATGCGGCGCAGGGGGTGGCCGCCGCGGCGGAGGAGCATGGGGATGGCGCTGCGGACAATGTCGATGACACCTTCCATGTCGCCGGTCATCACCCCGTAGGCGTAGGCGGCGAGGAAGTCCATGCCGCGCACGTCGTTGAGGCTGAAGCCGCCCGGCTTCAACGCCTGCTTGAGCAGCTTCACGCCCAGGTCCTTGAAGTATTCGTCGCCGCAGGCTTCCCACAGGCGGAAGAGGCCGGCAAAGCTCGACCAGTCGCCGTAGCCGGTGATGAACTTGTGCGGGTGGTCGGCCGTGCCCTGCTTCGGGTACTTGAACTCGCCGTAGAGCGCGATCCACTTGACGAAGAAGTTCTCGCAGATGTGTTTGGAGGCTTCCAGGTATTTCGTGTCGCCGGTCAGCTTATAGGCCATGGCCATGTTCACCAGCGGCACGCCCGCCTCGCGGCCGTCGCAGCAGACGGTGTGGGTCTGGTTGTAGGCCCACCAGACGTGGTTGTCGGCGCAGCCGATGACCGCCTGCTTCGCGCGCTCGTCACCGCTCATGTAGTAATAGGCGAGGATGCCTTCCACCCACTGGTGGCTGGAGTAGACGCAGCCGATGAAGTGGTTGCCGGTGTGCGGGATGAGGCCGCCGCGTTGGCGCGGATCGGTGCTCCACTCGCAGTGGTCCACTTCCATGTAATGCCGCGCGGTCTCTTTGCCGTAGTCCCACGCGTAGGTGTGCCCGGTGCGCAGGAAGTGCTCCAGCGGGAAGTAGACGTTGCAGTCGTCTTCGTTGTTGCTGCAGCTCGAAGCATCGGGGCTGACGTTATCGCCGAAGTGGAACATGCCGATGGAGGGCAGCCGGTCGTAGGTGTGGCGCGCCGGGTTGCCCGCGGCGGGCACCGGCTCGATCAGGTTCTCCAGCAGCGGGTACTTCTCCGGCTGGAACTTGAGCAGGCGGTGCATATCCAGCACTTCGCAGAAAGCCGGCCACGCCGGGTCGAAGGAGATGTCCACCGGCTCCACGTAGTTCTCTTCCCAGCGCCCCTGGATGTCGATGACGTCGTTCATGTCCAGCGCGCGGTTCTCGCCGGTCAGCCACCAGATGTGGCTCTTCGAGACGCCCATCACGATCTCCATCGGGATCGACCACTCCGGCCAGACCGAGTAGGTGATGACGTTCTCATCGATGTTGATCGATTTGGGATGGAGCTGGCGGAAGTGCTCGAAGGTGGTGGCCAGCGTGAAGTCTTTGTCCTTCCAGCCGATGGTGGCATGCACCTGTCGCATGAAATAGACCGAGTTGAAGGCGCGGAAGCCGGAGCTTTGCCCGGGGCGCATGTGGAAGGGCACCTGGCTGAAGTCTTCATCCAGGCTGTCGAAGTTGCGGATGAAGATGTTGCCGCCCGCGCCCGGATGGGCCGCTTTGGCGCCTTCGAAGGTGCCGGCGTAGTTATCGATGTTGCCGGTGTTGGCGGCGACGACTTCCACGTTCTCCGCTAGCTCCACGTCGCGCGGGAAGTTGTCGTAGCCGTGAATGTTCTGCCGCAGCAGCTTGGTGGAGCCGCCGTCCATTTTAGTGGGCATGACGAACTTCATCGCCTTCACCGCGATCTTGCCCTCGCGCGGCTCGCGGCAGTAGAAGGTGTGGTCGAACTGCACATCCGGCATGTTGGCGGTCAGCGTGAAGCGCAAGGCGAAGTCGAGGAAGGTGGCGCCGTCGCGCGCCTGGTGCTTGCCCTCGACGGTGACTTCGGTGCGCAGGCGGTTCTGATGGGTGACGGTGATGTCATACTTGCCAAACTGGCTGGCGCGGTGAATCTTCCCGCCGCCATCCACCACCTGCAGGTCGACCAGCTCGCCGTCGACGATCGTCTTGCCGTTGATCACCAGCTTTTGAATCAGCGACCCGCCCGCGCGGCTGAGCACCACCGTGCTGATGCCGTTGGACAGGGTAATCAGCGTGCCGTCGTCCTGCACCGTCACCGGATGCTTCACCGCCGGCTGCGCCGCCGCCTTCGGCTCGATGTAGATATGCTTGTCCTCCTGGCCCTGCAGCGGCACCAGGATGTCCATCAACAGCCATTCAATGCTGCCATCGGGCCGGCGCTGCAGCACCTTGCCTTCGCTGGCCAGCACCTTGCCCTGCTCATCGACGATGCTCGCGCCCGCCGGGTCCTTCACCGCTCCCGGCGGCATCGGAATCCCGCGCTTGATCAGGTAATTGTCCAGCACGGCCATCGACTCGTTATGCAATCGCATCTCGCCATGTGTCATAATCGGAAACCTCTCTGTCGCCCGGGGTGCGGGCGGAACTTGCATGCCGTAGTGGTATTACCCTGCCGCGGGGGAAACTCCTGCCGATGCGAGAAGAGAGTTTCCAGTTAACGTTGGGAGAACAACATAGCCATCCTGCACATTGTAGCCAACCAGATCTACAAACATCAATTTGTTAGGATAAGACTCCTTTCCCACGAGGGAAAGCCTGCCCTGGCGGACCAATTGCCCGATTCGGGCTTCAGTGGTAGACTGACAATACTCAACCGGCCAGGAGGTGGGAGATGGTCACACGCCCGGTTAACACTATACTTCTCGGTTTCCTCCTGTTTGCCATGGCAACCGCCCACAGCTCGATTTATACCAATCCGGATTACGGCCAGCTTGTCCGGCAGGTGATGACGGGCCAGGACGCGCAGCAGGAAGTCTGGGAATTCCTCTATGGCTGTGGCGACCCGCGGCTGTATGCGGCGTTGAAGCCGTGGCTGGGCTCCGACGATCCCGAGGCACGGAGGCTGTGCGCCTGGTTTTTCGTCTCCCTGCCGCAACCCGAGGCGAAGACCGCATTGCTTGGCCTGTTGAACGACAAGGAGCAGGCCGTGCGGCTTGGAGGCGTGCAAGCGCTGGGGGAGCGGAAGGACCCAGCAATGATCCCGGTGCTTTCGGGATTGTTGACCGATGCCGATCTTACCGTCGCCAACGCCGTGGTGGATGCGCTGGCGGGGCTGGGCGCGGCGGGAGTGGAACCGCTGCTGGCCGTCGTAGACAAGGTCGATGCCAAACGGCAGCAAAGCATGCTGAAGGCGCTGGGCAGGATACACGATCCGCGGGCGGTTGAGGCGCTGCGCAGATTTGCGGCCAACCCCGATACCGCCATCGCCCAGGTGGCCTTGCGGGCACTCGGGCATGAGGACCCCGGCGCGTTGGAGGCGCTGCTGGCCCGCTGGCCGGCGGCCGACGCAAAAACGCGAGTCGGCATCATCGAGACGATCCGGGGAGCCGATGACCCGCGGGTGGATGATCTGCTGCACGCGGCCTGCCGCGATGCGGATCGGTCGGTTCGCAGCAGTGCGCTGGAGGCGCTGCGTGCCGGCGATCCGCAAAAACTGGAGCTTGTCTACGCCGGCCTGGCCGACCAGGAGCCGAAGGTGCGGTTTTCGGCGCTGGTCGTTGTCATGAATTGCACGGCCGATGCGCGCTTGGTCGATAGCCTGCTGCCGCTGCTGGACGACCCCGGCGATCTGATACGCCAGCAGGCATCGGAGCGATTGACGACGCTGCGCGACCCGCACATGGTGGACCTGCTGCTTACCCGGCTGGCGCGACCCGGCTGTCCGCCCAAGGTGATCGAGGCGCTGGGCAATCAGGGTGATCCGCGCGTCATCCCGTTCCTGATCTCGCAGTTGTCCCTGCCGCTCATCAACATTGACAGCGAGGTGGATACCGACGAGATACGGGTTGCCACGTACCAGAACGAGTATCCCTCTACTGCGGAAAGAGCGCTGGTAAAATTTGGACCGGCCGCCGTCGAACCGCTGATCACAGTGCTGACGACCGGGGAGCCGGCATTGCGGGCCACGGCGGCACGGTTGCTGGGAATGATCGATGATCCCCGCTGCCAGCCGGCGCTGTTCGCCGCGCTGCGCGATCCGGAGGTGGATGTGCGAATGGCGGCGATCAATAATGTGGACGCGGCGAACGATGCCCGTGCCTACGAATCTATCATTATGCTGCTGAACGATCCGGACCCCGTCATCCGCTGCAATGCCGCGCAGGGACTTAGCGAGTGCCGTGACCAGCGGACCTTCGAGGCCTTCTCCCGCCTGTTGAACGACCGCGATCAGGAGGTTCGCATTGCCGCAGTACTCGGTTTGTGCGACCGGGAGGACCCGCGCGTGCCGGCGGTGCTGCTGCGCGCGCGCAAAGATGCCCTGGAAGCGATCTATGGTTTCGTGGTCGAGATACCGACGCTGCTGCGCGATCCCGCCTGGGTCAAACTGCTGGTGTCCGTCTTGCCGTATGATGAAGCCGGCACGACCATCGAATTTCTCCGGAAGGCGGAGCCTGCGCTGGTCGTGCCGGCGCTGGTGGAAGCACTGCGCTCGACGAATCCGACAATGCGCAAGCAGGCGGCGATAGCGCTGTCGACCTTCCATGAACCGCGCGTCACCGGTGCTTTAGCAAAGGCACTTACCGACAAGGATGCGAGCGTGCGGGAGGAAGCACGCAATGCCCTTGCCACCCTGCGCGATCCGGCCATGCTGCCGGCCGTGCTTGCCGCGAGCGCGGAGGCCAGATCGCCGATCGAGCAGGCGAAGTATTATTCACTGCTGGGCGATGCCGGCCCGGCGGGCGTCGCCCCCCTGCTGGCGCTGCTGGCGAAGGCGGAGGGGAGCAATGAACGGCATGTCATACTGGCGGCGCTGGCCAGGACCGGCAGCCCACGCGCTACCCCGGCGGCAATCGACGCACTGCACGATGCCGCCCCGTGGACCTGCGAGGCTGCCATCCAGGTGCTCGCGCAATGCGGCGGCGAGGGGGCCGGGACGGCGCTGGTGCTGGCGCTGGATGACCTGGAGGGAGAAAACCGAAATGCTGCCATTGCCGCCCTCGGCACACTGAAGGATCATCGTGCCGTCGAGCCGCTGCTCAAGCTGTTGGCTGCCGACCCGCACCTTGCCGTCGCCGTGCAGGCGCTGGGCGCGATCGGCGATCCGCGCGCATGTGGCGTATTGCTGGCGATTTTGCAGAACACCGAGATGGATTATTTCGATGGGTATCTGCTCTCGGAAACCATCCTGGCGCTGGGCAAGCTGCACGAACAGCGGGCCGCAGACCGGATGCTGAATCTGTTGCAGCGCATTACCGTTGACCGCGGCGGAGAGAACAGCTGGCAAATCATCCAGGCCCTCATCATCGCGTTGGGTGAGTTGCAAGAGGGGCGAGCGGTCGGGCTGCTTGCGCAGTTACCGCTTACCGATGACGTCATCGTCGCCCTCGGCAATATTGGCACCCCGCGGGCGGCCGATGTGCTGGTAGATCACCTGCAGAGCAGTGAGCCCTATCGCGACATCCGCCTGCTGGGCGAGACGCTGGGCGCCATCCGAGATGACCGGCAGCGGGAACGCGTGTTGCCGCTGCTGCAAAGTGACCGCTGGCGGGTGCGTCTGGCCGGCGCCTATGCCCTCGGAACGTCAGGCCAGACGTGGGCCATCCCGCCGGCCCTGGTGACCTGTTCCGATTCTCGACCGACGGTGCGTGCCGCGGTAGCGGAGGCGCTGGGACGGCTGAAAGCGAAGGAGGCGAGGCCGGCGTTGACAAAGGCACTCGACGATCCTTACTCCGAAGTGCGCGCGGCCGCGAAAGCGGCGCTGGCGGCGATCGGGGAATAAGCTTTCGGCGGATTGTCAAACTAGGCAAGCCATGATAGCCTTGATTCTATTCCGCTTTGGCCAGGAGGTGGGGATGTCTACCTTCATTATATGTGCCAGTCTGTTCCTGCTGCTCCTCTGTGCGCTGGGACCGTCGCTTAGTGCGGGGGGCGGGGCGCCGAATTATCAGCGTCTGCTGGAGAGCTATGCGCAGAAGGCCACATTTAATGCCCGTGCTGATGACGAACTGGAAGAGTATTCACAATTAATCTGGGCAGACGATGCGCAGGTGTTGCCGACCCTTCTTGCGGGGTTGTCCTCCTCGAAAGCACGCGTCCGGCGGGCTGCGGCCTGTGTGCTGTGGCACCATCCCGACCCGACGGCCGTCCCGAAGTTGCTCGACCTGCTGCGCGATCCGGATGCCGGCGTGCGCGCGGAAGTCGCCAGTGCGCTGGCCAGAATCAGCAGTCCGGAGACGCTCGAGCCGCTAGTGGTACTGCTGTCTGATCCCAGCGCTGAGGTTCGCAGCGCGGTGGTGTCCGGGTTGCATTTCTTCGGCGTGCCAGCTTACGAACCGCTGATCAGAGCGTTGAAGGATGAGAATCCGGTCGTCCGCCTGGATGCCGTGCGCTCCCTGGATTTTCTCGGCGATCCGCGTGCCGCCGGGCCGCTGACCGCATTGCTGGCGGATGCCGACAAGATGGTCCGCGAGGAGACCGTCAGCGCGCTCAACAAATTCGGCGCTGTTGAGACGCTGCTGGGGGCGCTGCCCACGGCGGATGCCAAGCTGCGCGTCGCACTATTGAACAAGCTTGCCGGCCACGATGATCCTCGGGTGGAGGAAGCGCTCCGGACGGGGTGCCACGATGCGGATGCGGCGGTGCGTGCTGAGGCCGTGAGCCGCCTGCCTTGGAAATCTACAGGCGCCCTCGACATCGTGTATGTCGCGTTGCAAGACCCGGAGCCACCGGTGCGCCAGAGCGCGCTTTATCGCCTGTCCCACCGGCTGCTCGACCAGGAGACGGTGGAACACCTGCTGCCGCTGCTGCGGGACGCCGATGCCGATATTCGTGAACGGACGGCGCGCCGGCTGGCCGATTACCTCCATCCGAAGCTGATTCCGCAGATGCTGGCAAGGCTGGCAGAACCTGATTGCCCGGCCGGGGTTCGGGAAGCGCTGGTTGCAGAGCGGGAACTACGTGTCATCCCGGCACTGATCGCACTACTGGCAGATTGGCGCGAGGATGAGGGTTATTCGCAGGAAAGCATGGAGGCCGACAGGGCTATCGACCTGCTACCCCGACTCGGTGAACCGGCAATGGAGTCACTGCTCGCCGCGCTGCAGTCGCAGGATGCCAGGCTGCGCGCTGGGGCGGCATGGGCGCTGGGGCAGTTCGACGACCTGCGCGTGCTTCCGGCCTTGTTCGCCGCGCTGCAGGACCCGGAGAAGCGGGTACGGCTGGCGGTGCTGCGGGCGCTGACCGTGCAGGGCGATGCCCGCTGCTACGATGCCGTCCTCCCGCTGTTGAGCGACAAGGATGCGGACATCCGGTGTGCCGCGGCGGGCGCACTGCTCTTCTGCCAGGATACACGCCTGCTCGCTCCACTCAAAAAGATGCTGTCGTCACGCGATCCCCGCGAGCGCGAAGTCGCAGCCGAGACGCTGGCCACGCTGGCGGACCCACAAGCGATGCCGCTTCTCACCAGCGCCCTGCGGGACCGCGATGAGGGCGTGCGCAAGGCCGCCATCGAAGCGTGCGCTTGCCGGTCGCGCGACGGTCGCACGCTGGAGGCGACCCTCGATGCGGCTGCCGGCACCTACCTGGGCTCGGATGATCAGATCGCGGAATGGTTGAAATCCTGCCCGCCGGATGTTGCACGGCCGGTGTTGTTGCGGCTGGTGAAGGCGAATGATGCCCCGAGGCGCGCGTTGGCCGCACGGGCGCTGGCGTCGTTTCCCGCCCCGGGGGTGACGGCGGAACTGGTTGGCGTATTGACTGATCCGGATGAGACGGTCCGGTACGCCGCACAAAATGCGCTTGAGAAGCTGGCTGATCCCGCCATGCTCCCCGGCCTGGTAAAATTACTCGACCACCCGTTTTATACCGGTACCGACCGGCAAGAAGGCCTGATCGACCTGCTGGGATACACCGGCACCGGAGGCGCCGATATCCTGCTCAAGCTGCAAGCTGCCGAGAAGTCTTTCGGACCGCACGACAGCCTGATCAACGCCCTGCAACGGACCGGTGACCCGCGCACGGTGGAGGCGATTGCGCGCGAGCTGCGCGATCCCTTCCCCGAGAATCCACGTTACGCCGCCGAGGCACTGGGCGAGTTGGGTGATCCGCGGGCCGTCCCACCGCTGATCGAGGCACTCGAGTCGGATGAAGAATACGTGTGGGCAACAGCGGCTGAAGCGCTCGGGAAGTTGAAGGCACGCGAGGCGGTCGAGCCGCTGTGCCGGATGCTCAACGAGGGAAAACGCTCGTCATATATCGTCAATGCACTGAAAGAGATCGGCGATCCACGGGCAATTGACGCGCTGCTGCCGTTGCTGGACGCGCCGCCCGAGACACTCACCAGCACCCGAGCGGGTGCCGTCACTGCCGCCGTCGAGGCGTTGCAGCAATTCGGCGCCCCTCGTGCTGCCACCCCCATGCCGGCGCTGCTGAAGCGGTGCCTGTATGACGCGGGGGTCGATGGGCTGTGCACCAAACTGATCCAGGCGCTGGCTGCCCCGCCCACGGAGGCGGCGCGGAACGAGGCGAAGGCCTTCCTGCAGGCGGAGCACACTCCGCGTGCGGAGGAGCTGCTCCGGCGCTTTGAGCCGGGCTACGAGGCGGAGGAGCTGCTGGCAACTCTGCGCTTCATCCCCGAGGAGCCGTGGGGCACTGCCGAGACCGGCAAAGCGCTGGGCCGGATCAGGGACGGCAAGGAGCGGGAGCGGCTGACCGCATTGGCGCACAGCAACGGCTGGCGCACCCGCAGCGCCGCAGCCTGCGCACTTGCGGAAAACAGTGAACCATGGGCGGCCGAGGTGCTGACAGCCTTGCTCGCCGATCCGCAACAGCAAGTGCGCGCCGTTGCCCTGCTGTCCCTGGCCCGGGTGCGCGGAGAGAAGCACGAGACCGCACTTGCCTGGGCGCAGCAGCACCCCAACCCCGACATCCGCCACGTCGCGGAGGAGTTACAGCAGCTCTCGGTGATCCTGGTTATCAGCAAAGCCTGGTTCCCCCAGGACATGCCGGGGGGCGTGGTAGGGTTCAGTATTGATGAGTAATTCCTGGGATCGCAGGCGTCCCCGCGGATTGCCAAACCAGGTACGGCATGATAGCCTTGATCATATTAGCTCCGGCCAGGAGGTGGGGATGCCACCTATTGTTATGACTTCCCGAATCACTGTATTGCTGCTGCTCGCGGTCCTCGCGTTTTCGTCCCCGTCTCTGCATGCGGCGGCAAAATCGCCGGATTACGGGCGGTTGATCCGGCAATCCCTGTGGGGCAGCACGAATGAGTCCTTAACGGCCGAGGAGAAGCTGAGCGATAGCCGGGACCCCGCGGCGGTGGCGGCGCTGCTTGACGGCTTGAAGGCGCGCGACTCCCGGATACGGTGCGAATGTGCCAAGTTGCTGGGCGAGCGTGGGGATGCCGGGATGGCGCCGGCGCTGGTGCCGCTGCTGCAAGATAAGGACACGGCGGTCCGGCAGCAGGCACTGCGGGCGTTGGGCGAACTGCGCGATCCGGCGACGCTGCCGGCGGTGGCCAGGATGCTGCAGGATCGCGATGAGCCGACGCGGGCGCTGGCGGCTTTTGAGCTGGGAAACTTCGGCGGCGCGGCGGTCGAGATACTCACGCAGGCGCTCGGGCATGATGACGAGGCGGTGCGGATGGAAGCGGTCTGCTCGCTGGGCAATACGAAGGACCCGCGAGCGGTGGCGCCGCTGACCGCCCAACTGTCGAATGCTGAACTGGCCATGTATGCCATCGCTGCACTGGGCGAGATCGGCCCGCCGGCGATTGATGTGCTGCTGGGGGCGCTGGCGGATAACCGGCCGATCATGCGGCGCGTTGTCGTGTCACAGCTGGCACGTATCAACGACCCGCGGGCACGGGACGTGATATATGCGGCGTGCAGCGATGCCGATGCACGGGTTCGCGGAGAAGCAGTCTGCCACCTGCGGCTCACGGAGGCGAAGGAGCGTGACCTGCTGTATGCCGCGCTGCGGGACCCGAAGCCGGAGGTGCGGAAGAACGCGCTGCAGCGGTTTGACTACGCCGTGCTCGATCAGCGTGATGTCGATGCCCTGCTGCTGCTGTTGTCGGACTCCAATCAGTCGCTCTGCCAATTGGCAGCTCAACGGCTGTCCAGGATTCACGATCCCCGGCTGGTCGAGCCGCTGCTGGCGCGGTTGCGGCAACCGAACTGCCCGGTGGAGGTAGTGGAAGCCCTCGGGAAGCAGCGCTCCCTGCTGGCGGTGCCGGCCCTGATCGAGCTGCTGGTCGCGACTGCGCCGTCCGAGGACCGGCCAGGCCTGGGGAGCGTGGCGGTGCGGGCATTGGTCGATACCGGCGTGCCGGCGATCGAACCGCTGCTGGCGGTGCTGAGAACGGGCCAGCCCCCGGTACGGAAATGTGCGGCAGAGGCGCTGGGCGGGTTGAACAGCTCGCAGATCGTGCCGACCTTGCTGGCGGCGCTGCAGGATGAGGACCGAGATGTGCGGCTGGCAGTCATCAGGGCGCTGGGAGAACAAGGAGATGCCCGCGCCTGGGACCCGCTAATGCTGTTGCTGGCGGACAAGGACGCGGAGATTCGAAGGTCTGCGGCGTGGGCGTTAGCGAGCTGCCGCGACCCGCGGATGATCGAGCCGCTGACGAAAATGTTCCGCTCGCACGATCCCGCGGAGCGCATGACCGCCGTCGAACTACTTGGCCGGCTGGATGATCCCCGCGTGCCGCCGCTGATGGTGCAGGCGCTGAAGGATCGCGACGACGATGTCGTTGAATGTGCCGTGCAGGCTGACGGCCCCTGGGTGAACGACCCGCGGGCGCTGGAGGCGCTGATCGCCGCCGTGAAACCGGGGTTGGGTTACGATGTCCTGAAAAGGCTGGCGGCTGCGGATGCGGCTGTCGCAGTGCCGGCGCTGCTGAAGGCCGCGACATCGCACAATAAGTGGATACGCCTGAGCACGCTCGAGGCACTCCGCCGCCATCGTGGGCCAGCGGTGACCGCTGTCTTGCTGGCGGCGTTGTCAGACCGGGACGAGGAGGTGCGCTGGATGGCATGTGAGGTGCTGGCGGAGGCGAAGGACCCGCTGGTGGTCTCGGCCATCACGCAGCGCCTGGTCGCCACGACAAACCTTGAGATGCGGTCAGAGCTCATCTGGCTGCTGGGCCAGTTCGGCCCGTCCACGGCGCAAACGCTGCTGGAGCTGCTGCCTGCGACGGAAAGGCCGAACGAGCGCGACCAGATCGTACTGGCCCTGGGCGCCACGAGATCCCCTGCCGCGCTCGACACGCTGCTGGCAGAGGTGAACCACCCCGATCCCTATATCCGTGCTGCGATCGCCGATGAACTGGGCGAGTTTGGCGTTCCCCGCGCGGTCGATGCCCTGATCGCCCTGCTGCGTGACAAGGATTCGGATGTCGTGCGGGACGCCGCAATGGCGCTGGGCGTGCTGAAGGACCGGCGGGCTGTCGAGCCGCTGCTGGCAGCGCTGGCGGCACACCGGCAGGAATCCATGGCCGGCGCTATCCTCCAGGCATTACAGGCGATCGGCGATCCACGGGCCTGGGAGGTGGCTCTGCCGTATCTCGACGATGCCATCGCGCTGACGGCGCATGATGAGGATAATCTCGGATTGGTGCTGCCGGACGCCTTCCGGCTCATCGCGCAATACGGTAACACGCAGGACAAGGCGCGGTTGGCAGCGCTGCTGGAGCGATACCTGTACGATACGCGCCCGGGATTTGCGGAGGCACGCGGGGCATTGGTCGAGGTGCTGGCGACCGGGCATGCCGAGCAGGTGGAGCCGCTGCTCATCGCCGCATTTTGGGAGGACCTGTATGCAGGCGACCCCACTGGCGCGGCGGAAGCGCTCGCCCGCCTGGACACCCCCCGCGCGGCGGACGCGCTGTGCGCCGGGCTGCAGGTGCTCCGCAACGAGCACGGCGAGAAGGTGCTGATCATCGGCCGCTGCCTGGGCCGGATGACGCAGATGCCGCGGGCGCGGCTGGAACTGATGCTGCGGAGCGATAATTGGCGCGCCCGCCAGGCGGCGCTGGCGGCGATGGCCGTTCGCGGCGAAGCGTGGGCCGTGCCGCTGGCGAAGACGGCATTAACCGATCCGCAGCCGCAGGTGCGTGAAGCGGCGAAAGCGGCGCTGGCGGCGATCGGGGAGTAAACCCTGGGCTCGCAGGCGTCCCGCGCCTGCCTCTTTAACGGAAGGCCTTCCTACCAGGGCAGGCGCGGGACGCCTGCGAGCCCAGGAGGTGGATGATGCTGTCAAAAGCGTTGCGTTGCGTGTTGTGTGGATTTCTGCTCCTTGCCTTCTCGTGCCCACTCTTTGCGGCGGCTGATGCCGGCAAGTTCACCTCTCTGCTCACGCAGATGACCTCGAAAGAGGAGGGGGAGGCGGAGGAGGCCTGGGAGATGCTGTCCACCAGCCTCGATCCGCGGGCGCATGCTGTGGTGATGGCCGGCTTGTCGCATAAGGACGCGCGCATCCGGGGGTATTGCGTCCGTTTACTGGCGTATCGTAAAGACTCGGAGGCGTTGGCGGCATTGCTGCCACGGTTGCGCGATGCGGATGCGAATGTGCGCGCCGAGACCATCCGGCTGCTGGAAAACCTTGGCGACCCTGCGGCGCGGAAGGCGGTGGCCGAGTTGCTGGCCGATCCTCAGCCCGGCGTGCGGGCGGCGGCACTGCACGCCATGGGCTTGTTGGGAGGGTATCACGGTGATGATTTGCTGCAGGCGCTGCTCGATCCCAGCACCACGGTGCGCCGGGTGGCCATTGAACAACTCGGCGGGCTGAAGGACCCGCGAGCGGTGGCGCCGCTGGCGGCCCTGGCGCGTGGCACGGATTGGAAGGAGCGTAGCGCGGCTATCGGCGCGCTGGGCGATATCGGGCTGCCGGCCCTCGATGCGCTGCTGGGTCTGCTGCCGAACGTCGAGGTGGAGGTGCGCCGGGGGGTGATCGGCGCATTGATGGGCATTGACGACCCACGGGCGGCGGAAGCCGTTCATGCCGCCATGACCGATAATGACCCCGGGATACGCGAGATGGTCTTCTTCGCCTTGTGCAGCCGTGGCGAGGCCGAAGCGCGGGCCATGATCTTCACCGCCTTCACCGATGCGAGCAGTCCGGCACGCGACCAGGTGGCGCCGCTGCTCAAGGTCTACGGTGGCAATCCGGCATATTTTTCAGGCCTGATCTCGTTGATTGCAGACCCGGATTATGCGCTTGAATGGCCACTGCCATTCGTGCTGCGGGACAGTCATGACCCCCGGCTGGTCGAGCCGCTGCTGGCCCGCCTGACGCGACCGGGATATCCGATAGACATCATCACCATCCTTGGCAAGCAGGGCGACCCGCGGGCTGTGCCGGCGCTGATTGCCCTGCTGACATCAACGAAAACCCTCACGAACGATCCAAATACCGGCAAGGACGTGTACCAGGATGAGGCCGACGAGGATTATGCCGTCCATGTCTGGGACAACTCCTCGCCGGCCTCCAGAGCTTCGGACGCGTTGATCGACATCGGCACACCGGCAGTCGACGGGTTGCTGGCGGCCTTGCATTCGGAGAACCCACGAATGCGGGCGCGTGCGGCGCTCACGCTCGATAAGATCCCCGATCCCCGCACCCTCCCCGCGCTGCTTGAGGCATTGCAGGATCCCGATGTCAAGGTGCAACGGGCCGTGGTCGGGGCGCTGGGCATGCTGGGGGATGCCCGCGGGTACGAGGCGCTGTTGGCCCGGCTCGATGAGAAGAATGGGGAACTCCGAGACGAAATCATCTCGGCGCTGTCCGACAGCCGAGACCCGCGGCTGATTCCCCTCTACACGGAAATGGCGCAATCGACAGACGAGGAGGAGCGCGGGCTGGCGGTCTCGGCGCTGGGGCAGATAGACGACCCGCGCGTAGTGCCGGTCATGTTGCGCGCGCTGCGCGACCGTAGTGAGAATGTGCGGTATGATGCCACCTATTTTTCCGGCTGGCTGGCCGACCCACGCGCGGCCGATGCGCTGGTCGAGGTGCTTGACGATCGCGACGATAACGTCAGCCGCAATGCGGCAGATCTACTCAGGGACATGGACACGGCAGCCATGGCGCCGGCGCTGACGAAGGCGTTCCGTTCGCGCAATCCCATCATCCGCGCCCAAGCCGTGGAGCTAGCGAGCGAGCATCAGGACCCCCGCCTGGTCGCCCCCTTGCTTCAGCTGCTGACCGACCCGGTGCAGAACGTGCGATCAAGTGCGGCGCATGCGCTGGAAGCCTTCCGCGATCCCGCCATTCGGCCGCAGGTGGAGCGGTTGCTGGCCGATCCGCCGTATCTCGACACCCGCGGAGAGTGCATCGATCTGCTGGGGGCGATCGGCGCCGCCGACCGGCTGCTCACCATGCTGGACGCGGCTACCCGACCGAATGAGCGGGAGGCCCTCATCAGCGCGCTGAGCGAAACCGGTGACGTGCGGGCGGTGGAGGCGCTGGGAACCGCCCTTGCCGACCCGAACCCGAATACTCGCTATTACGCGGCCTCCGGGTTGGCACGCATCAAAGATCCACGCGCGGCGGAGCTGTTGTTGCGTTCGCAGGCGATACGCAACGGCGAGGAGACCTTCGTCCTGGATGACAGCGATGTCCCGGTTCCGGCGGAGGTGCTGAAGACATTTTTCACCGGATCGAGCACAACCCTGGCGTATAAGATGAATACCGCTGCCATCAGTATTGCCGGCAAGCAGGGAGAGCGCTGGGCCGTTGAGCCGATGCTGGAGATGTTGGCGACGCTCATCCGCTATCCCGAGGAAGGCAATCAAGACTATCGCCGAGCGGCGCTGATCAAAGCGCTGGGCGATCTGCGGGAAGCACGGGCGGTGGAGATGATTGCCGTCGCTTTCGATGACGACGACCTTGATGCCGTCGCCGCGGAGGCGCTGGGGAAGATCGGCGGCACGCAGGCGGCGGACGTGCTGCTCTCGTCGCTGCCGAAGTATAAAAATTATTACCAGGTCGACTTCCTGCGCATCGCCGGTCAGGCTCTCGGCGCCATCAAGGACGGGCGGGAACGCGAACGGTTGACCGGGGCCGCCACCAGCAGCAGTTGGCGGATACGCTGCGGCGCCGTGTATGCGCTGGGCGCTGTCGGGGAAGCGTGGGCCGTCTCGCCGGCGTTGACTGCGCTATCCGACCCGCAGCCACAGGTGCGCGCGGCCGCGGCGGAGGCGCTGGGACGGCTGAAGGCGAAGGAGGCGGCGCCGGCGCTGACGAAGGCGCTGGGCGACCTGTACCCCGAGGTGCGGAAAGCGGCGAAGGCGGCGCTGACGACGGTGGGTGAATGAACATGGTCGGAGGTGCGATGATGTCTTTCCTCTTGCGCGGCAGTCTGCCGCTGCTGCTCCTCTGTGCCCTGCTCCAGGTGCTGCCGTCGCACACGGCGGAGAAGGCGCCGGATTACGGGCGGATGCTGGAGAGCTACGCAGAGAAAGGTGTGTTTGCCCAGTCGTGGGATTATAACCTGGTCGAGTTCCAGGTGCTGGGCCGGTCTCCCGATCCGGCAATTTTGCCTGTGCTCCACGCGGGGGTGACGGCTCCCAAGGCCCGCGTCCGGCTGGCGGCGGTCTGGCTGCTGGGATTGCGCGGAGATGCGGAGGCCTTTCCGTTGCTCCTCGGCCTGTTGCATGATCCGAACGCAGCCGTGCGCGCGCGGGCGGTGTCGTGGTTGCCGCCGAAAGATCCACATACGCTCGAGCTGATTTACGCCGCCCTGCAGGATCCGGCAACGGAAGTGCGCCAGACCGCATATTTCCGACTGGAATTCGGGCTGCTGCCGGACGTGGAAACCGCCGAGCATCTGCTGCCGCTGCTGCACGATGCGGACGCGACGCTGCGGCAGCACGCGGCCTGGCGGCTGGCCGCGTACCGCGATCCGAAGCTGATCCCGGCGCTGGCGGCGCGGCTGGCGGAGCCGGATTGCCCGCCGGGGGTGTGGGAGGCGTTGGGGCAGCATGGCGATTCACGCGTGATCCCGGTGCTGATCTCGCTGCTGGCCGGCTGGCGGGGTGAAGACGATGAGTCCAGGGAAGGCGACCTCGCCGAAACCGCCAGCGACGAGCTGGTCGATCTGCAGACGACATTGCCGGTGGCGGAGCCGCTGTTGCAGGCGCTGAAATCTAATGACGCCGGGCTGCGGGCGGGGGCGGCGTATACCCTGGGGCGGATCGACGATCCGCGCGCGGTGCCGGCTTTGCTGGCGGCGCTCGGAGATCCGCATAAGCCGGTGCGGCTGGCCGTGCTGCAGGCGCTGGCGCTGCAGTTCGATGCCCGCGGCTACCAGGCCGTGCTCCCGCTGCTGAATGAGCAGGACGCGGACATCCGCTGCGCCGCGGCGGACGCGCTGCTGCTCTGCCAGGATGCGCGCATGCTCCCGCCGTTGAAGCGCATGCTCTCGTCTGAAGACCTCCGCGAGCGGCTGGCCGCCGCCAGAACACTCTCGCTGCTGTCGCACCCGCAGGTGATGCCGCTGCTGACCCGCGCCTTGGGGGACCCCGAACGCGACGTGCGCCAGGCGGCCATCGAGGGCTGCTGCTGGCGGACGCGGGACCGCCGCACGCTGGAGGCGATGGTCAAGGCGTGCGAATCGGACAGCAGCTTGATGGAAGAACTGGCGGAGCTGCTGGCATGCTACCCGCCGGAGACCGCGCGGCCGGTACTGCTGCGCGCGCTGAAGGTGAAGGACCCGTGGCGGCGCGAACAGGCCGCTTCCCTGCTGGAAAAATACCCCGCGCCGGAAGTAACCACGGCGCTGCTGGTGGCAATGACCGACGCGGACGGCGACGTCCGCGAGGCCGCCTCCGGGTCGCTTGCGGAGCTGGCGGATCCGGCCATGCTCCCCGGCCTGGTGAAGCTGCTCGACCACCCGCTGTATGCCGGTGAGAAACGGGATGTGCTGATCGATCTGTTGGGGGACGCAGGTCCCGGAAGCGCCGATGTCCTGTTCAAGCTGCTGGCTGTGACCACACCCAACGACGAGCTTCGTAACAATCTCTTCACGGCTCTCCAGCATACCGGCGACCCGCGCGTGGTGGATGCGCTCATCGGCGGAGTGAACAGCAAGTCGGTCTGGGATGCAGCAGACGCGGCGGATGGCCTGGGCGAGCTCGGTGATCCGCGGGCCATCCCTTCGCTGATCGAGGCGCTGGGGAGAGAGGACTGGGCCCGAAACTTCGTCGCGAAAGCACTGGGTAAATTACAGGCGCGCGAGGCGGTGGAGCCGTTGAGCAAGCTGCTCGCGGAGGGCGACCGGTCGCAGGCGATTTTCCTGGCGTTGCGGGACATCGGCGACCCACGTGCGGTGGAGGCATTGCTCCCGCTGCTCAATGTGCCGCCGGGGACGCTGATCGATAATTCCTCTGTGATAGAGGCGCTCGGCGCTTTACGGCGGCTCGGTGATCCACGGGCAGCCGTCCCCGCGCTGTCACTGTTGAAACGGTTCCTGTATGATGAGCGCGCGGACACGTTGTGTGTGTATGCGGTCGAGGCGCTGTCCACCCTGCCTGCGGAGGCGGCGCGCAACGAGGCAAAGGCCTTCCTGCGGGCGGAGCAGACTCCGCGAGCGGCGGAGGTGCTGCGGTATTTCGAGCCGGGATACGAAGTCGACGAGTGGCTGGTCAAAGCGCGCGCGATTCCCCGCTGGCTCGATGATCCCAGCGAACCGGGCACGAATCTGGGTGAAATCAGGGACGGCAAGGAGCGGGAGCGGCTGACCGGGCTGGCGCACAGCGACAGTTGGCGCGCCCGCTGGGCGGCGGTGTATGCCCTGGCGGAGAACAACGAGCCGTGGGCACTGGACAGCCTGACCAAGCTGCTAACCGATCCGCAGCCCCTCGTCCGCGCCGCCGCCGTGAATGCGTTGTCGCACGCGCGGGGCGAAACGCTCGACGCCACCCTCGCCTGGGCGCGGCGGCATCCGCGCGCCGAGATCCGCAAGGCGGCGGAGGAGTTGCAGCGGTTCTGCCCGATTTTCGGGGAGTATACCTGGGTTGGGAGACCGACGATATAAAAGGAAGACGTCCGCGTTATTCGTCTGTCTTCGGTATCTTCCCCTCGTCGATCGTGACCAGGTAGAGGCCGTCGTCATTCCAGGCGATCAAGCCCAGCAGGCTGGAGTAGCCGAACGCCATGTGCAGGCGATATTGCTCGGGCAGTTTGCCGCGGGTGAGGCGCTGGGCGGTGAGGGTGGCGGGGTCGACGCGCCACCATTCGTCGCCGGCGACGTAGAGCAGCCCATCGGCGGCGGTGAGCACGGTCGGGGCATCTCCCGGGTAGAGATGGTCGACATGCTCGCGGTTGTAGCGGTCTTTGCTGTCCGGGATGACCGGGCCGGGATTGGTCACCGAGATGGGGTATAATGTCGGCCCGTTCTCGGTCTTCACCGCGGAGAGGCGGTGCATGATGTTCGCCGTGTTGTCGTAACCGAGTACGGTCCCCTGCGCGGTGAGCAGGACCGGGCGGATGTAGACATACGGCTGAAGCTGCAGGCCCGGGTCCCAGATGCCGACCTGCAACGTGGCCAGGTTAATCATCAACGGATCGAGTCCCCAGACGCGCGCCGGTCGATCCAACTGGCGGACGACTGCCACCACCGGATCGTCGCCGGGCCGGGCGCCGGCTACCTTCACAATTTGCAGCGGGCGGAATGCAGTGTTGGGATTACGCTTGATGGCCTGCCGGTTGGTCTCGTCGGCGGCGGTCGGCACTTCAATGCCTTCGTGGAAGACGTGCACGCTCGCGCCGCCTTCAGCCAGCGTGACGATCGCGCACCAGGCGCGCTCGTCCTTGCCAAACGAACCCACGGCGAGGATGCGCCCCGGCGCTGCCGGATACAGCCGCAGGCTGCCGTCGTAGGGGGGCAGCCCATCCGGTTGCGCGATCTGCCGGATCAGCTTGCCATCCGCACCGATGACCCACAGGCCCTTGCTATTGGTGGCAGCCCAGGCATATTGGCCGTCCCAGATGACTTCGGTGAGGAAGAGCTGATTCCCGGTCTCCGGCAGGGCGGCAGGCTCCAGCACGCCTGCCGTGCGGTGGAAATACAGGACTCGGGAGCTCCAGACCACATCAAACGTTCCACAGGGGATAAATTGCAGGCCCGTGAATGGGGTGGAGGACCGGGTCGGCGCGGCCTGCCGCAATGTGTATTTTTCGATGCACAGCGCGCCGGTGTCCTGCACCGCGGCCGGCGCCGGTCCCTGCTCCAGCTTCGCGATGGCTTTCCGCAGGTCGTTGCGGAAGTAGAGTGTGGCATCGGCGCGCGATAATGCTCCGGCATACGGGGACGGTGCGGCGTTCAGCTTAGCGGTCAACGCCTGCACATCTCCCTGCACGGCCAGCAGCTCCGCTTTGTCACCTGCCGCTTCCGCCCGCTGAAAACGGCGATAGAGCAGGATCGCCGCCGCGTCCGCGCGCACCAGGAGACGCGGACTGCCGCAGGCGCCCTCCAGGAATTGCAGGTACGCCGCTTCCGTCACCTCCGGGGCGAAATACACCCGGTACCGGTAGAAGTTCGGCAGATTGAGTGGGAGGAAATCGTCGGGCACCAACTCGGCCGCCTGCCGGACGAATGCGAGTATCTCGAGGGTAATCCAACCGCGCTCCAGATTCTGTTGCGATAAACTGTAGACTTCTGCGATGATGGCGGTGAGCTGCGGTCCATCGTTGCCGGTGTCAGGCTTGCACATGACCAGCGGAATGACGGCGAGGAGAAAGCGCCGCCGCGCCTGTTCCGCCTCCGCCAGGTGCGACAGGCCGGCCGGCTGCTGGGCGGCAGGCTTGCCGCTTTCTCGTGCCAGCGGTTCCAGGGTAACACCGAAAAGGCGCAGCCTTGCCAGCAGGTCATGGGTGGCGGCTCCGGATAACTGGCGGTGGCCGATCAGGTATTCGGCATGCTCGAGTGCGGAGACGTAGCCGGCGGCGATCCGGGCCATCGCCGCCTCCATCTCCGGATCCTGCAGCACAGGGGTATCCGCCTTCATGCCGCCGGCCTGGTACTTCTGGATCAGTAGGGCTGCCGTCCGCTGAAACTCGGTGGAGTAGCGCTTGAAATATTCATCCACCAGCGCCATCCGCGTCTGCGGAAGGTCGGGGTTGAGCAGCACGGCGCATTCGCGCAGCGGGATGGACTGGTCATACGAGCCCAGGACGGCGAAGGTTTCCCCGCGCGCCGAAAGCGCCTGCGCCTGCTCGTCCACCGAGAGGGGTTTGGCATTAACCCCGCCGGCGGTCACCTTTGCCGGCAAGGCGGTGGTGATCCACTTTGGCGCCTCGTCGAGCGCGAGTGGGCCGGAATCCGCGGTGGCGATGGCGCCGGTGCGGTCGGCCAGCTTCACGGTCAGGCTGACGGTGGGGGGCGCGCCGGCCGGCGTCTCCACGCGGAAATCGCCCTGCACCAGCAGCGGCACCACCCGCGCCAGGCTCTGCCGGCCCTCGATGGCCATCTCGCGCCCGATGGCCTGCGCCTCGTCCGTCTCGATCACCGCCACCCCGGGCTCGAGCAGCAGCACCTGCTGCAGCAGCTCGCTGTACTGCGCCTGCAGCGGATCGTAATCGCGCGAGAAGCTGCGGGAGACGAAGTTCGGCACGCCCACGATCTTTTGAATGCCGGCGGCGTATTGCCGGCGCAGGATAACGGCCAGCTCGCACAGGTGCGCGGCCAGCGCCGGCGCCTTCTCCGCCTGCCAGGGCAGCGTCTCCAGCCGCAGGCGCGTGCCCTGCCGGCAATCGACGACCACCACGCGCAGCGTACGCTGATCACCCTCACCGAGCAACTGCAGCACAATGACGGCGTCGGCGTTGAGCATGGCGCCCAACTGCAGCCGGCTGGCCGATCCTTCCGGATCCAGCGCCTGGGTCAGCAGCAGCTCGTTCGTCACCTTCGCCAGCTCGTCACGCTCGACCAGCGCAATGCCCGGTTGGTCGGACAGCTCCGCATACGCCAGATCACGCACCGCCGCCGCTTCGCCGTCCCCGGTGGCAATGATCGCCCAGCGGGCGTAGCTCGACGGCAGGGGATTGGCGGCGGCATACGCAGAGGGAATGATGCAGGCCAGTACGAGCAGCAAGCCGCAGCGCAACAACAGGGATGAACCGGATTCACGGTGACACGGTGAAAGGATGGACAGTCGCATGGGCTACTCCTGTGTGCGATTCGACCATTCCATTGTAGTGGGACCATGCAATATTGTCCATCAATCCGGAGTGGGAAGCATCGCATCACCGGGATCCCTGGCAGGAGTTGCCAAACCGGAAAGGTGGTGGTAGTCTTTGATAACGAATACCCGACAGGGAGGTTGGAGATGACTTCATTCGCACGACGCATCAGTCTGCCGCTGCTCTTCCTCTGTATCTTGCTCCAGGTGCTGCCGTCATCGGCACTGGCAAAGACACCGAATTACGCACGCCTGCTGGAGACATATGCCCGGAAGGCCGCGTTCGACACGTACATCGATGAGGTGCAGGCGGAGTACCGAACGCTGGTCTCGACCGACGATCCGCAGATTTTGCCGGCGCTGTATGCCGGGCTTGCCTCGACGAAACCCGGCATGCGGAAGGCCGCCGTCTTTCTGCTCGGGCAGCGCGGCGAGGCGAAGGCGATCCCGCAATTGCTGGACTTGCTGCAGGACACGGATGCGGGTGTCCGCGAGCAGGCGGTGTCTGCGCTGGAGAATATTTACGGTTTTGATGATGTCAAGCCGTTAGCGGCATTACTCTCCGATCCGGCAGTCAACGTGCGTCTTGCGGTAGTTACCGATCTGTATCGTTTCGGCGCCGCGTCCTTCGAGCCGCTAGTGACTGCGCTGCAGGATTCCGATGCCGGCGTCCGCCGTGCTGCCGTTTCCTCACTGCAAGTTCTGAACGATCCCCGATCCGTTGCCCCGCTGACCCTGCTGCTCTCGGATCGCGACAGCACGGTCTGTATCGCGGCGGTTGATGCCCTCGGCAAGCTGAAAGCGCTCGACCCGCTGCTGAAGGCGGCGCCCGCGGCGGACACCAAGGTGCGCATCCGCCTGCTGCGCGTGCTGGCCGGCGTTGCCGATCCGCGAGCGTATGACGTCCTGTATGCCGCAAGCCATGATGCGGACGCCACGGTGCGCGCGGAGGCGGTGCGGCGGCTGCCGTGGAAAACCCCAGGTGCTCTCGAGTTGCTGTATGCCGCCCTGCAAGATACGGAACCGGCGGTGCGCCAGGGTGCGTTGAGACGCGTATCGGACCGATTGCTCGATACGGAGGCGGTCGAGCACCTATTGCCGCTGCTGGACGATGCCGATGAGAAGATACGCGTGAGCGTGGCGCGACGGCTGGCCAATTACCGCCAGCCGAATATCATCACGTCCCTGGAAGCACGGCTGGCAAGGCCAGATAGCCCGTTCGAAGTTCAGATCGCGCTGGCCCGGCAGGGCGACCCGCGCGTCATCCCGACGCTGATTCCGCTGCTGGCGGGCTGGCACAGCGATGAAAATGGAACAGAGGAAGGCTACCGCGCCAACGAAGCCAGCTACCTGTTGGTCCTGCTGCAGGAGAGCGCGCCGGTGGCGGAGCCGCTGCTTGCTGCGCTGATGTCGGAGGATGCCCGGCTGCGGGCCGGGGCGGCGCGGACGCTGGGGCAGATCGACGATCCGCGCGTCGTGCCCGCGCTGATCGCGGCACTTAAGGACCGGGACAGGGGCGTCCGATTGGCCGTCCTGCGGGCGCTGGCACTGCAGTTAGATGCCCGCAGTTACGATGCCGTGCTGCCGCTGCTGAACGAGAAGGATGCGGACATCCGCTGTGCCGCGGCGGGGGCGCTGCTCTTCTGCCAGGATGCGCGCATGCTCCCTGCGCTGAAACGCATGCTCGCGTCTCGGAACGAACACGAGCGAATGGCGGCCGTTACCACACTGGCAACGCTGGCGGACCCGCAGGCGTTGCCGCTACTCACCAAGGCCTTGCGCGATCGCAACGCGGGTGTGCGCGGGACGGCCGTGACGGCATGCCTCCCACGGGCGTACGACAGCCGCACACTGGAGGCGATCGTCAAGGCTGCAGTGGGAACTGATATGCTGTCGAGTTATCTGCTGCAGGATTTGCCGGAAGGCTACCGTCCGGAGGTGGCGCGGCCGGTGCTGTTGCGTGCGCTGGGGGCGAAAGACCCCGCGCAGCGCATCATGGCGGCGCAGGCGCTGGCGCAGTTTCCCGCTCCCGAGGTGACTGCAGCACTGATGAAAGCGATGACCGATCCGGAGGACGCTGTCCGGATTGCCGCGGGCCTGGCGCTTGGGCAGATCGCGGATCCGGCCATGTTCCCCAGCCTGGTCAAGCTGCTCGACCACCCGCTGTACGCCGCAAATACACGGGGTCGCGATACCGTGATCGAGCTGCTGGGCTATACCGGCACCACGGGCGCCGACATGTTGCTGAAGCTGCTGGCGGAGACAAAACCCGACGATAACCGGTACACTTTTTACGCTGCCCTCCAGTCCACCGGCGACCCGCGCGCGGTGGATGTCCTCATCGGCGGGCTGGGCAGCGAGAGTGGTTCGGATGCGGCTTCCGCGGCAACCGGCCTTGGTGCGCTCGGAGATGCACGGGCGATCCCTCCGCTGATTCAGGCACTGGGCAGAAAGGATTTGGTCCTGTCCTACCCCGTGAAAGCGCTGGGCGCACTGAAAGCGCGTGAGGCGGTTGAGCCGTTGTGCCGAATGCTGCAGAATGGTTATTGGTCGAAGGAGATCATTGAGGCGCTGGGAGAGATCGGCGATCCGCGCGCGGTGGAGGCTCTGCTGCCGCTACTGGATGCCTCGCAAGACACGCTGATCGCCGGTCGCAGCGAGACAATAATGGCCGCGATCAAGGCCTTAACGCAGCTTGGCGACCCGCGGGCTGCCGCGCCGGTGCTGTCGCTGCTGAAACGGTGCCTGTATGATGACCACGCCGACGGGGTGTGCCGGACGGCGGTGCAGGCGCTTTCCGTTCTGCCCGATGCGGCGGCGCGCAACGAGGCGAAGGCCTTCCTGCAGGCGGAGCACACCCCGCGCGCGGCGGAGGTGTTGCGGCGCTTCGAGCCGGGAAGCGATGCCGACGAGCTGCTGACCGAGGTGCGCATGATTCCCGGCGAGTTCTGGATTCCCGTCGAGCCGGGCAAAGCGCTGGGCCGGATCAGGGACGGCAAGGAGCAGGAGCGGCTGACCGGGTTGACGCACAGCGACAGTTGGCGGGCGCGCTGCGCCGCGGCGTATGCCCTGGGCGAGAATAAAGCGCCGTGGGCACTGGAGGCGTTGACCGCGCTGCTGGCCGATCCGCAGTTGCTCGTCCGCGGCGCCGCCCTCGATGCGCTGTCGAATGCGCGGGGTGAAACGGTCGAGGTCACCCTCGCCTGGGCGAAGCAGCATCTGAGCGCCGAGATCCGCAAGGCCGCAGAGGAACTGCAACGGTTCAATCCGACTTTTATGTCTATCGGGGAATAACCCCTGGGAGCGCCGGCGGCGGCGCTCCCAGGGGTTAGATACGCAGGGTAAGTGCCGCCTCCGACGGCGAGGCTTATGTCTCGCCCGGATCGACGGCACCGTTCTTCTTACAGTTCTCGGTATTTCGCCACCAGCGTAGTGGGCCCGTCCACGCGGATCTCGATGGCGGGGCTGTCGCCGTGGCCGTCCCAGCCAGCGAAGGCGTAGCCGGCGCCTTCCAGAAATTTCGTGGGGTTCGACGGGTCCATCAGGCGGCCCAGGCGGGGAGAATCGCCGGGAGTGAGTTCCGCAGTGTCGATCTCCAGTTGCTCGTCGATCCGGAAACCCTCGATGTAATCGGTGGAGACGAGCAGCGCCTTTTTCTCCAGGTCCAGCGCTTCGATGCGGTGGACGCCGGGGGCGTCGAAGTCGATGAGGCATTTGCCGTAGCGCTCGCCCATCTCGTATTCGATCCGCCAATGGCCGGAGTAGGTCCACAACGGCGTGCCGTCCACCAGGAAGCGGGTTTTGCCGAGGGCGGGCTGCGTCTCGATGGTGAGCTGGTATTGCTTTGCATTGCGCACGCCGGCCAGCAGTGTGGGCTGCACCAGGTTGTCGTCGCCGGGCTCGAAGAGATACACGCGGCCGGACTGCGGCGGGAGGCTGAGGTGCACCGCGCCGGTTGTGCCGTCGAGCCAGTTGACGGTGACCGTCTCGTGCTCATACAGGTCGTGCAGCCGCGTGGTGGGCCAGGCGTGGGTGACGGCGATCTTTGCCGCGGCGTCGGTGGGGTTGACGGCCACCAGGCCGCTCTTGAAGATGCGATAATGCACGCCGTCCGGGCTCACCATCTCCTCCGTCATCGGCTGGCCGGTCTCGATCTGGTAGAGGATGCTGCACTCGGGATCGTCGTGCACCGCCATGCAGCCGGCCTGCCAGATCAGGTTCATCAGCCGCGCGGAGGCGTAGCAGAAGTAGCTGTCGTCCTTCAGCGAGTTTTGCGTGTGTCCCAGGTAGCTGAGGCAGAGGATCTGCTTGCCCAGGCCCATCCACTTCGCCAGCTTTTTATCCATGCCGTTCCACTGCGTGTGCCAGTCGCCCCAGCGCTTGGTGCTCACCCAGGTGCAGATGTAGCTCTCGGACATCTCACAGTCGATCCACGGCCAGTAGATTTCCGGCAGCGTGACCGGGTCGGCGGAGTTGACCAGCAGCGCGCCTTCGGGATCGTAGCGGCGGATCAGCGCCTGCGCTTCCTGCATCAGCGAGGCGAAGGCTTGCTGCTGGGTGGGGTAAAGGTGCTTGTGCAGGCCGAACTTCTCGCCCCAGCACTGCGTGCCGGGGTGCACGTTGTCGAGGAAGATGCCGCCGGCGCCGTTCTCCATGATCTGCTGCAGGAAGGCGAGCAGGCTTTCCCGGTAGCCCGCGGTGTTCGAGCAGGTGCAGTACATGTTCTTGGCGTCTTCCGAATCCCAGAAGCCGGTGCGCTTCCAATGCCCGTGTTCGTCGATCTCCAGCCAATCCGGATGCTCGGACATGCGCACGCCCTGGTGGGGCTGGCCGATCCACGTCTGGTAGAAGGTCATGTAGGGGAATCCGCGCTTGCCGATCGAGCGCAACGCCATCAGGTATTCCCGGTTGTATGGCGTGTGGGTGACGAACCGCCAATTGGTGGCGGCGAGATGCCGCCAGGGCGCGGCGCAGTGCCCGTAGGTTTCCGAGGTGGTGAGCCACGACGGAACCGATAAGATCGCGTTGGCCGTCATTGTGAAGCTCCTTTGGTTAGTTAATGAAAAATGAAAAGTGCAAAATGCAATATGCAATACGTTGCTTTGATATAGCGCCCGGTCCGGTGGTCGAGTAGGCAAGCGAGCCTTTCGCCTCTTTCCACAGCTATCTAGCCGTATCGAGACCACCTCTCCTATAGTGCCCGTTCACGTAAGGCTTACTTATATACGCGGTGGTCTCGATACGGCATGAGAGCTATGGAAAGATACGAAAGGGCTTACATGCCTACTCGACCGCCGGGTTTAGCGTGTGCTTATTACTGCTTCTCATTTTGCAATGCGCACTTTTCATTTTACATTCACGACAATCTCCTTCACCTGCACCGTCCCGCCCAACACCCGCAGATCGGTCTGCCACTCCTCCGCCTCCTTTTTCAGCGTGCACGTGCCCCAGGCGTCGCCGGTGGACCAGAAATGCGTGCCCTCGCGCGGGGCGAAGGTCATGGTTTGCGTGACGCCGGAGTACTGGAAGCCGGTGAGGGCGAGGACGGCGGCCCAGGCGGCCATGGCGCGGGCGTAGTGGTGGCCGCACTCGGCTTCGTCGAAGGGGTTGCGGCGGCGGCCGTCGTAGCGGGCGCGGACGGCCTCGATGATGCGCAGGCCTTCTTCGGTCTGCCCCTCGTAAAGCATGCCGACGGCGGCGGTGTATTCGAAGCCGGTCATCACCTCGGCGAAGTAGGGGAAGGGGACCTGCGGGCGCTCGCCGTAGGGGTAGGTGGCCATCAGCACCGCTTCCTCGTCCTGCAGCGCGTAGGTGCGCATGTTGTTGAAGTGGCCCTCCAGCGAGCGGAAGTTGTAGCGGTTGATGCTGCGCAGCGTCTCGCGCACATTCTCCTGCTCCACCAGGTAACCCAGGCCGCAGACGTGGGCCAGGAACTGCCCGACGAGCTGGTCCACCAGGCAGGCGGCGCCGAGCTGGAAAGGCGGGTTGGCCAGGTCATCCGCGCCCATGCCGATGCGCAGGCCGTCGGCGATCTGGTCCGCCCGCAGCGGCCGGACCTGCTGCTCGTAATACTCGCCATTGAAGAGGTGGGCGTCCATCCACGCGCTGCCCTTCGCGAACAGCCCGCGGCAGCGCTCGGCGAAGGCGTCATCGCCCACCGCGCGCGCCATCTCCTCGCCCGCCCGCAAGGCGCCCAGGTACCAGGCCTGCATCTGCGCGTTGGGGCCGAAATATTCGACGTCCATGGTGTTGTGCTGGCAGCCCTCCATCACGCCGTCCTCGTCCGCGTCCCAGCCGCCGGGGACCCAGCAGAAGGCCAGCGCCTGCCTCGCCATGGGCCACAGCTTCCGCAGCCATGCTGCATCGCCGCTGAGCTGCCAGTCGCGGTAGAGCTTGAGCAGGCAGCCCATCTGCCCGTCGGCGGCGGCGTGCGGCCATTGCTGCGCCCGCGCGATCGGCAGCCCCACGCGGAAGCACATCAGCCCGTCCGACGTGCGGGTGGCGTGCAGGAACTCCACCTCGCGCATGCCCCTGGACAGCTCGCCGAAGAGGAAGGCGGTGGCCTGCTCGTAATTCCACACATGGGTGCAGGAGCCGTGGCAGCAGCCGGTGGTGTCGCCACAGCCTTCCCAGCCGTAGAAATAGCCGTCCGGCGTGCGGAAGCAGGTCTGGCTGCGCAGCGTGCTCAAATTGAAGAGCGCCGCTTCCTTCACCGCTTCGGGCAGGTCGCTCTGACAGAAGGCGCGGGTGAAGTCGACAGTTTTTTCTTCCAGCGCCGGCAGGCTCACTGCCAGTTTTTCGGCCGCGTCCCAGGCGTCGGCGAACTGCGTGCAGTAGTAGTTGCCGATGAAATTGGGGTCGGCGCACTCCCCGCCGCAGCAGCATTTCGTCTCCACCGGCGTCCATGTGGTGCGGTTGGGGAAGTGCCAGGTCAGGAAAAAAGTGACGGCGCGCTCTTCGCCCGGCGGGATGGTCACCGACGCGGCCACCGAGCCGTGCGGCACGCCCTGGCGATCTTCCAGCCGGCCGTCGGCGGAAAAGTCGTCCCAGAAATCCAGCAGCGGCACGTTCCAGCCCATGCCCAGCCAGTTCGTGCGCCGAGTCACGTCCTCCGCCGTGGTCGCCAGCGCCAGTGTGCCCCACTCCTCCTTGCCCGCGCGGTCGCCGGCGTTCATCAGCAGCACGCCCCGCAGTCCGCTGTCCTGGCCGCCGGTGTCGCCGCGCTCGCGGTGGATGCAGGTGGCCTGCGCGTCCTTCGTCAGCGGCACGATGGAGCCGCACACGGCGGCGCTCACCGTCTCCGCGGTAGTGTTGGTCAGCACATAGCGCAGCACGGCGGCCGGGTAGCCGCTGGCGTCCGCGTCCGCCGGCACCAGCGGGGTGAAGGCCTCCAGCCGCACCGCCACCGGCACGTCGTCGTCCCGCAGCGTCACCTGCGCCAGCGGGTAGGCGGCGTGGAAGGCGCACTCGCGGAAGCGCGGCAGGCCGGCGTTGGGCAGCGGGCTGCCTGACGCGCCTTCATAGTCGGCCGGATCGATCTGTCCCTCCAGCGCCCGCGCCACCGCCGGCCCGTCGCCCGCCTTCGCGTACAGCGCGAAAAAGGCCCACGGCGGGGTGAAGCCCTTGGCCGGCCGGTTCATCACCTCCCAGTCGCGCAGGTCGCCCCGCCCGCCCAGCGAGACCGTGCCCGTGCCGATCCCGCCCAGCGGCAGCGCAATCCGCCGCAACTGTTGTCCCGCATACCGCTTCAGCACCGGCCAGTCCGGGCGCAAAGAAACCATAACGTGTACCCCCGCCGCCTTATTCCGCGAGAGGAGGCGGTTTCCTTCCTGGAGCGTACCAGTGAGAGCATCATTCCTGCACGGAAACTATTCCGAGCGATCCAATATGCGGTGGAAGTGCGATTCTCAGTCTGGAAGGAGGCGAGAGCCCCGCTCGAATATCGGAAGGCTTACCTGTCGTCGGCGGGGCTCTCGCCTCCTTCCAGACTATGAATCGCACTTCCACCGCTGGCTTATGATGTGCTGTCCGGGGTTTGCGGAAAAATGCAAAGAAATCGCTGATTTCCTGTTTACAAGCAAGGGGTCGCGTGGTATGATACTGTCAATAGTTACTGACAGCGCGTCCTTGCGCTGGAACTGAAGAGCTGCAGTACGGCAGCTGGTCCCAGAGGTCTGTCCATCTCCGGCATTGCGACCGGAGCCCTGAACAGGCGCTGGGACCTTGCGTTTGGTGAATGACCGATGTGATTGGAGGACGATGATGCTTGCAATGACCCACCTGGAACCCCTGGTCCCGACCCCGCGCAGCAGCACGCTGCGCGACTATGCCCGCACGGTGGCGGAGGTGAGCTGGGCGTGGCAGGACTGGCTGCCCAACAGCTTCCTCACGCTGCTGGTGGCGGAACCCGGCAAGGGGAAGAGCTACCTGGCGCTGCACCTGGCGGAGCTGTTCGCCTTCGGCGGGCAGTGGCCGGACGGCACGCCGGCGCGCCCCCGCGGCAAGACCGTGCTGGCGGACACCGAGGCCGGGCTGTCCATCCACTGCACCCGCGTGAACAAGTGCGGCGGTGAGCGGCTGTATGACGCCATTCTGCTGCCGCACGACGATCCGCTGGCCGACACGCGGCTGGACAACCCGGAGCAACTGGCGCGCATCAATTGCCTCCTGCGCGTCCCGGAGGTGGCGCTGCTGATCGTGGACTCGCTGTCCGGCAGCCACTCCCGCGACGAGAATTCGGCGGAGACCGGTGATATCGCCAAGATGCTGGCCTACCTGGCGCAGGACACCGGCAAGCCCGTGCTGGCGGTGCACCACCTGAACAAAAACAATGCGCTCGCCGAGCACATCACCCTCGACCGCATCCGCGGCCACTCCAGCATCATCCAGTACCCGCGCACCATCTGGGCGCTGGACAGCCCCGACCCCGATGACCCCGAGGCCATCCGCCTGTCCGTGCTGAAGAACAACCTGCAGCAGAAACCCGAGCCGCTGGGCATGCGTATCAGCGATGCCGGCCTGCAGTTCACCAGCACTCCGCCGATGGCCTCGCGGCAGCAGAGCGCGCTGGAGGAGGCGAAGGCGTTCCTACGGGAGCAGCTCGGTGAACAATCGCGCTGGCAAACGGACCTGCAAGCGGAGGCGGAAAAGGCAGATATCTGCTGGCGGACGCTCTCGACCGCGAAAAAGGCGCTTGGCATTGCCTCAAAGAAGGACGGCGCTAGTGGTCGGTGGTACTGGCTGCTGCCGCGCGAGCAAGCAAGCTAAAAGTCCGCGGGGGGGGTAAAACCTCGCATCCATTACATTCTTGCATACTTGGTGAGCGTAAGGTCTGGAGATTATATTATTATATATATCTATTTATATTCTGGTTTATAAATGCTCCGTCACCCCGAACCAAGAGTGCAAGGATGTCAAGGATGCAGGATTTTACCCCCCCCCAGCACTGACATATGGAGGTGATCTCATGAGCACACCCCTGTCCCTGGCCGAGCTGTCGGCCTTCGATCCGGGTTACCATGCGGGGACGGAGCAGCGCTACTGCTGCCCGCTGCCGGCCTGCGCGGGCAAGGAGCGGAACCGGGCGCACCGCAGCCTGGCCGTCAACACCCGCACCGGCGCCTGGCACTGCCACCGCTGCGGCGAATCCGGCCTGCTGCGGGAGCATTGGACCCGCACCGAACCCTCTCGCCGGCAGGACCTGCTGGCGGTGATTCATCGCACCGGCGCGCCGGCCGCATCCACCGCCGCACCCCGGCCCGCCGCCGTCCCTGCGGAAAAGGCCGGGTGGCGGCAGCACCTGAACGGCCTGCAGCCGTACATGCCGCAGGAGGAGAGCGGCGTGCTGATGCTGGACCGTCCCTCCCCCGCCGCCGCGTACCTGCGCTCGCGCGGCCTGGACCCGGCCTTCCCCTTCCTGTGCGAGGTCAAATATGCGCCGGACTGGTACGGCAGGGGGCCGGCCGTCGTCTTCCCGCTAACGAACGGCGACGGCGAGACGGTGGCGCTGCAGGGCCGCTACCTGGACCCCGCGGACGGCGTGAAATGCCGCACGGCCCGGCGCTGGGAGGAGGAACGGCACCACGGCCTGTTCCTCACCTGCAACGTCTTCGCGCCGGAGCAGAAGCTGCTGCTGCTCACCGAGGCGCCCATCGACACCCTCTCGCTGCTGCAGTTCGGCTTCGTGGGCGCGGCGCTGTGCGGCGTGGAGAACCCGCTGCCGGCGTGGTTCCTGCCCCGCTGCCGCGGCAAGCGCGTGGTGCTGGCCTTCGACAACGATCGCGACCCGGCCGTGCGGGAGAGGGTGGGGCAGGCCGAAGCGCGGCTGGCGGAGAAGATCGCCGGCGCCGGCGGCGCCCCCTTCCGTTTCCGCCCGCCCGGCAACTTCAAGGACTGGAACGACGGCCTGCAGGCGCTGGGCTTCCGGGAGCTGCAGCGCTGCCTGATGCAGGAATTGCGCGCATAACTCAGGGACTGTCCCGAGCCCGCAAGACCAGAAGCGTTCGCCTTCCCCAATCACCGCTTCCACAACCACGGGACTGTCCCCCCGCGTGGATAAGCCAACCTCTCACACGTGGGGGGGGGACAGTCCCGTGGTCCTGTTTCCGAGCATGAAATTCGAAAACGCGCTTGAGTTCCGCGGGGACGGGACAGTCCATGAGCAGCCATCCGCTAGCAATGCGATGGTCTTTACTGTATACTGCATGCCGGCCAAGCGGTAAGCCGCCTGGCTATTCGGATGGGAGGCAAACTCATGGGAAGGTACCCGGTGCGTTTCTGTGTCGTATTATTGTTGCTGGCATCGGCGGCGGGCGTGATGGCGGCGGGCCCGGTCGGGCATTTCCTGATGGGGAAGCAGTTGATCGCCAACATCAATGGCGGGCGCTGCCCGGTGGGGCCGGAGCTGCGGGCGATCCTGAAACAGCCGGATGCCCAGCGGGCCTTCAAAGGCGGCGCCGTCGGCCCGGATATCTGCGAAGCGAAAAGCCACTACGGTGATACCGCGGCGCTGGCGGGCAGGATGCTCAACGATGCCATGGCGCGTTACAAGGCGGCGGCTGCCGTCAAGGATGAAGCGGCCTTCAAAAAAGCCCGGCTGGAGTTGGCCTTCGCTTATGGCTGGTATACGCACTGCGCCGAAGACCTGAACGTGCACCCCCGGGTGAACGGCATGGCGGGCGATACCTTCCGCTACAACACCAGCGGCCAGAAAGCGATCCACGCCGCGCAGGAAGCCCAGTTGACCGCCTACGTGCAATCCGTCGCCGGCAAGACGACATACGATATCTACGTGCCGTTCGATTTCCTGGCCAGGCACGTTGGCCTCGGCGTGGACGATCTCAAGGCCGGTGAAGCGAAACTCAGGGCCAAGGTGGCGGCGGAATTGCTGGCCGCATCGAAGGTGAAGCTGACCGACCAGATCCGCGAATCATGGCGGACGGCGCTGAACGGCTCACTGCGGGACGCCGAGACCTTCCTGAAGACCCCGGCGGCCATGCAGAAATGGGATCTCGATTGCGGCCGGATCAGCACGGCGGAGTTCGATGAGCTGCGCAAGCTGGCGATCGAGGCCAACGGGGGCACGCTGCCCGCCGCCTGGGGCAAATCCTATCTCGCCTGGCATGAAAAAACGAAGGGGATGACGCGGGCGCAGAAGCTGGCGGCGCTGAAGGCGTTCCTCGCCGGAAAACCGGCCGCCACCCCTCCCACGCCCCCGAGCGCCGCCACCGGCAAAAAGCGCTATGCCTGGGTACTCACCTCAACGCAGGAATTCAATCCCGTTGCCGGCAAGAACGACCCCAACTATTCAATAGCCGGCAGCAACGGCAACTATACCATGCGATGGCATTCGCAAGGCTGCTACGTCGATGGCTGCCCGGGAGAAGCCTTCGGCGTGCAGTTCACCTGCAGCCAGCCGCCGCCGATTATCGAGTCCAACGCCACCATCACATTGAACATTTCCGGCACGGTGACCGAAAACACTATCCAGCATTACAGCAGCAACGCCTCCATGGACGTCTTTTTCGACCGCGTCGACATCGATCCCGGCGCATATGGCGGCGGGCCCGGCCTGGGCGGCATCCGGCTGGACGGCAAGGCGGATAAAGCGGGAACGAGCAGCCCCAAGACCGTGCGGGGATCTCCGGGGAAAGGCTATGAAGCCAACGGGAAAATGGCGCTGATTGTGGCGCTGTATAATGGCCGCAGTGCGGGAACGAAGTTTATTTACGAATGGAAGCAGGTCGGCAATTAAGCGTAACGTTCACGCATGCCCGCGGCAAAGAGCCATCTGTAGCCAACAGGACCTGCCGCACCCGTAACGGGTGCGGCAGGTCCTTACGGCGCCACGATCGTAAACGCGATGGCCGGCAGCACGCCCACCGAGACGCGCTGTTGCTGCTTTGCGCCATCCTTGCGGGCGGGCTCGATCTCGGCGAAGATTTCGACGATCAGGTTGTCCGCATACCCGGCGTGCTTGTCATCGGCGCGGAGGACCAGGGTAACGCCGGCAGGATCGGTCTTCGCGCTCTCCAGCGTGACGCCGGCGGGCGGGTCGCTCAACGCGAAGCTCAGCGGGAGATTTGGCAGCGGGCGGATGCCGCAGGCCACTTCGACGCGGCCGCCGGCGGGGAGGCGCACCGGTCCCGTGTTCGCCAGCGCAATGACCGGTGTGGCGCGCACCCCGCGGGCCGGCGTCACCAGCAATTGCTGCGCGGGGACCAGGTGGTAGTTGGCGAAGGCCTGCATCATGCGCTCGGCGGGGACGGCCGGGCGCGTGACGGTCGCATTGTTGATCTGCGCGCGGCCTTCGAGGGTAATGGGGAGCGGCTCGCTCGCCGCCCGGCGCCGTTCCAGCGGGGCCGACAGCGTCATGCGCACGGACTCTCGCCCGGCGGGAATCCGGCCGCCGCTCAACGTGTAGCCGGCGGGGGCGTCTTTCAGCGCCACCTCGATGTCGCCGTCCCAGCCGTCCTTGCGCAGCGCGAAGACGGTGATCTGCGCGGCGCCGCCCGGGGACACGTTCACGCTGGAGGGGGTCACCCGCAGCGCAAAGTCCGGCTGCCGTGGGCCGATGCGCACGGCGTACCGGTAACTCGCCCCGCCGTGATGCTGCGCCTCCGACACCTGCACGAAATAGGCGCCGTCCGCCGGCAGCTTGGCCGCCAGGTAGGGGTCGGCCTGGTGGGCGAGCAGGCCCAGGCTCTTATCGTCCGTATCGTCGTTCCAGGCGACCATGTGGCCGGCGGCGTCGAGCAGGCGCACCAGCGCGTCCGTTGGCGAGCCCAGCCGGCGCGCATACACCTCGACGATCACCTCCTCGCCGGCGCGGCCTGCGAACTGGAAAAGGTCAACGTCGCCCGGCTTGTCGATGCACCCGCTGACGACATGCGGCAAGGCCAGCGCCTTTGTCTGCCGTGCCTCGTTATTCGGCTCGACTTCCCCGCTCTGGGGATAATCCACTTCCCGCGGCAGCATATCGACCAGCGCCGGCGATACGGTCATCGGCTGCAAAGCGGGCGCGCGCGGCAGTAGATCATCGTTCACCTCGATGCGGTAGACGAAGTCCTGCCGTCCACGGTAGAGCGCGTCGCGGATCTCCAGCCGGTAAATACCGTCCTTCGGCGCCTGGTAGGTCAGCAGCGGATCGGGATCGAAGCCGTTGTCGTCGTTGTAGGCCACTTCCTTGCCGTCGGCATCGTACAGGGTCAGCACCGCCTGGAACCAGCCCGGCACGGCGTCGGCCAGGTAGGGGATTAGCGTGCGCGCGTGCGCCGCCGCGCTCAGGCGCTGGCCGGCGTGCAGCAGCAATGGGAAGCGGTCTACCTGGCCGGGCAGAATCTGCCCGTTCAGCACCACCGGGGCGGAGGACGGCAAGGCCAGCGGCGCGTCCTTGTCCGGCTCGCGCTGCTCCGGAACGCTCCCCACCTGGAAGCGGAGGGGGTTGGACAACCCGGCGGGGGTGCGCAGGCGCAGCTCCCGGTCGCACGGCAAGGCCCTGGCATCGATGGTCACTTCCAGCGTGACTTCCTCGGACAACGGCGCTTTCGGGCGCTTCTTCGGGCTGCAATACTTATCCAGCAAATCCCGCAACTGCGGCGCCGTCTTCCCCTCCAGGTTCTGCAGGTCGGGCAGGTCGGGCAGCGTGACCGGCTTGTCCGGCGCCGGCGGCTCCTTCTTCTCCGGCACCTTATCCGGGAAGCGCTTGGTGAGAATCTCGCGTATGCGGCGCTGCAATTCGTCCTGCTGCAGCTTGCTCAGCTTGCCCATCGGTCCGACATAATCCAGCACCTTGATCTGCGCGCCCTCGCCGGAGATCACGCCGCCGGTGACGCCCTTCAGCCGCTGGCCGCCGACCAGCACCTGCACGGTGGTCCCCAGTTGCCCGCCCGCGGGATAGGCGTACCCGATGTAGGGATCACGCTCGCCCGGCGCGGACCAGGCCGCCGTGCAGGCGAGGAGCAGCGCGGGAATGACATATCGCATGTATCGCATCATCAGCGTAACCTCAACAGGTTGCCTCGTGCGGGGGCCACCTCTCCCCCAGCCCCTCCCCTAAGAAGGGAGGGGGGTAGGCTTACTTATTACAGGACACTTGTCTCGTTATGAACAACCAGCTCGTTTCCCATGAACGACGTCAATACATGATTCAAACGAGTATCGTTTTACGAAAACCAGACCTGTTACTCCCCTCCCTTCTTAGGGGAGGGGCTGGGGGAGAGGTGGCCCCCACACGAGGCAACCTGTTCCTCACATAATCTCTTTCAACCGCCCGCGTCCCGGCGCATCGACCGATCCGGGCATCACCTTCAGCTCCAGCCCGCGGCTGTTCGGCAGCGGCGCGTCGGGGTCGATACCGAGCAACTGGAGGATGCTGCCGATCAGGTCCTGCGGGTAGACGGGGCGCTCCAGCACCGCGGCTGCCTTCGCATCGGAGACGCCGACCACATGGCCGCCCTTGAAGCCGCCGCCGGCGAGCAGCACGGAGAAGCAGGCGCCGTAATGGCCGCGCCCGCCGTTCCAGGGCGCCTGCCAGTCGACCTTCGGCGTGCGGCCGAACTCGCCGCCCGCCCAGACGATGGTGGTGTCCAGCAGGTGGCGGTCGGACAGGTCCTGCAGCAGCGTCGCCAGCCCGCGGTCGAACTCCGGCAGCTTCTGCCGCATGGTCTCGAAGTGCTGCTTGTGCGTGTCCCAGCCGTTGTAATTGATGGTGACGTACGGCACGCCGCGCTCGACCAGCCGCCGCGCCATCAGGCACGACTGGCCGAATTTGTTGCGGCCGTAGCGGTCGCGCATGTCAACGGTCTCCTCCGACAGGTCGAACACCTTGCGCGCATCGCCGAGGATCAGCTCGTACGCCTTCCCCTCGCACTGGTCCAATTTCGCCAGCTCCGGGTTGTCCGGCATCGCCTTGCCCAGCGTGTCTAGCGCGTGCAGCAGCTCCCGCCGGTCGCGCTGCCGCTGGTCGGAGATGCCCGCCGCCACCACGCCGTCCACCGTGAAGACCTTCGCGTTGGGGTCGCCGCCGGTGGCGAAGGGCTTGTACTGCGGCCCGAGGAACCCCTCCTCGGCAAAGCGCCCCTGGCCCTCGGTGAGCACGATGTAAGGCGGGATCAGCCCGCTGTAGCCGTGATCGTAGCCTTTGAAATAGGACACCAGGGCGCCGAGCGAGGGGTAGACTACCCCCACGCCGGGCTCGTGGCCGGTCTGCATCATGTAGGCGGCGGTCTCGTGCGCGTTCACCCCGTGCGTCATGCTGCGGATGAGAGAATACTTGTCCGCCTGCTGCGCCAGCAGCGGCAGCAGCTCGCCGATGCTGATGCCCGGCACGTTGGTGGCGATCGGCTTGTTCAACGGCCCGCAGTAATCGTAGCCGGCCTCCGGCTTGGGATCGAAGGTATCGATCTGCGAAGGACCGCCCCACATCCAGATCTGGATCACCGCCTTGGCGCGCGGCGCCGCCGTCTGCGCCGTGGCCAGGCTGCCAGCGAGCAGCAGCGCCGCCAGCAGCAATCCTACCCGTTTCATTATCGATAGCAAATACATAGCATAACCTCGTAGGGGCGAAGGGCCTTCGCCCCGTTACGGATCCGGTTGCGTGATATGCCGAAAAACGTATCCGGCTGCTTTCACGGGGCGAAGACCCTTCGCCCCTACGACAGCGTTTTTAATGCCTGTACAAAAATTCCGAACTGTTCACCAGCGCCCAGGCCAGGTCGCCGATCGCCTGGCGGGGCTGCAGGCCAGGGGTCTGGACATACTTGGCGGCGACGGCTGCCTCCTCCGGCGTGGGATAGCGCGAGAGGATAGCCAGGTAAATGCCGGGGAGCAACTTCCCCCGGTTCTGCCGCGCTCCTTGCGCCAGCTTGAGCAGCTGCGGGCTTTTTTTTATGCGCTGCTGGATATCCGTCGAGTTCAGCAGGTACAGGCGCTGCGCGTCCGACGGCTCGTTGTCGCGCTCGGACTCCAGGCCGGTGTCCCGCGACGGGCGGCCGAACATCGCCAGGAAGGGGCTGGAGATGCTGCCGTCCGCCAGCGCGATGGTGCGCTGCTCGCCGGGGATGAAGGTGAACGGCTCCGGAATGGGGCTGGAATAGCTCTCGCCCGTCCCGCCCAGCCGGTCCAGCGCGTCGATGAGCACCTCGGCGTCCAGCCGGCGCACGGTGTAGCGGGCGAACTCCGCCCCCGCCTGCTCGTCACCGTGCGGAAGGGATGATTGCTGGTAGGTGCGGGAATTGAGGATGACCCGGAAGACCTGCCGCAGGTCGTATTTCGAGTTCGCCAGCTCGCCCTCCAGGTAGGCCAGCAGCTCCGGGCAGGCCGCCGGGTTGTCGGGCCGGATATCGTCCGCTTCGTGGATGACGCCGCGCCCCATCGTCCAGGCCCACATGCGGTTGACGATGTTGCGCGCGAACCAGGGGTTGCCCGGTTTCAGCAGCCAGTCGGCAAAGGCGTCGCGCGGATCGGCGCCCACGGGGACGGTGACCGCCGTGCCGTCGGGCAGTGTCGCCTGCAGCGGGCCCTCCGCCGCCGGGTTGAGGTAGACAATCTCTTCCTTCCACTCCCCGGTCTTCTTATAGGCGACCCGCGAGAAGAAGGCCGCCATCTCTTTTTGACGCGCCTCCGGCCAGCGCTCCAGGCGCGTGCCCATGAAAGTAAGCGCCACTGTCTTCGCCAGGCTGGCCGGATCGCGGGCGGGCACCGCGCGGTAGAAATTCACCGGCGCCTCGCGGAAATTGCTGCCGCTCGAGGTCAGCAAGGCGCGGGTGAACTGGTCATACGGCATATTGTCGCGCACCGCCGTGTGAATCCAGCGGTGATACGCCTGCACCGCGTTGGGCCACAGGTTGCTGGGGAACTCCGACTTCACGCGCAGCAGGTCGCACCACTTCATCGACCAGTAATCCGCGAATTCGTCCCGCGTGAAGAGCGTCTCGATCAACGCCGCCCGCTTGTCCGGCCGGCGGTCCTGCAGAAACGCCTGCGCCTCGTCGGCCGTCGGCAGGGCGCCGATCAGGTCGATGTAGACGCGCCGGATGAACACCTCATCCGAGCACGGGCTGCGCAGCCCCAGCCCGCGCCCCTTCAGCGCCGCCTCCACCCGCGCATCCACGCCGTTCGCCGGCGTGGACCAGACGGCGGTTTCATACGGGCGGGCGACCTGCTGCGCCAGCCCCGCGCCCGCGAGCGCCAGCACGAAGAAGAGCAACGCCGAGCAGCTACGGTGCATGAGAGTTCTCCCCGGAGAGCGGTGTTATGGACTAATACGTATTAATACGGATTAGGTTGCAACAGGATGCATAGATTGATTTAGCTTTTCGATGACAATCTCCTTCCGGCCCCGGGTCGGTAGGACAATCAATAATATTGGCGAAGTGATGACGAGAAGGGCTATTGACGGAAGGAGCACACCATGCCGATTACCTGGTTAGGCGAAGCCTATGATTACCCCGCCGACCCCGAGAGCGGGGCGACGACGGTGCGGCTGACGACATCGCTGTATCACCACATCAACGTGTATTACGACCGCGGCTTTTCGTCGCCGGATGGGCGGCGGATCGCCATCCTGCGCTCGCTGTTTGCCGATCCGCGCATGCCGCCGTCCGACCTGCTGGTGGCCGATCTCTACACGCTGCGGTTGGCGGTGCTGGAGAAGGACATCACCAGCGTGGTGGTGGCTACGGCGGCGTGGAGCGGATGGATTTACTACCTGAACAGCAACCGCGAGCTGATGCGTGTCAATCTCTCTACGCTGGAGAAGGAGGTGATCTGGACGAACTGGCCCTTTGACCCGGACTTCATCTTCCACACCGTGTCCTCCGACCTGCGCTTCATGGTCGGGCAGATGATGCAGCGGAATTTTAAAACCGCCCTCGTACGCATCGACCTGGTGGAGAAGGACTGGAAGATCATTTACGAGGACTACGAGCTCAGCAACTGCCATCCCGTGTATACCCCGGGACCCGGCAGCGACCTGGTGGTCTTCAAAATCGGCGGCTTCGCGGTGAACGACCGGCAGGAGGTGAAGGAGCTGGGTACGCCGCGCACGTATACCCACTTCATCATCGACAATGAAGGGCAGAATTACCGTGCGCTGCCCTTCGGCCGCCCGAAATTCCCCGACTCCGGCCATATCTCATGGATCGGCGACACCGGCCGCATCGTGAACGCCAGCGCCTGTACCTGGGAGGGTAATCGCGTTCGGCATAACGACGAGACGCCGGACGGCAACATCTTCTACGGCGGGCCGGACGATCCCGAACCGATCCAGTTCAAGGCGCCGGAGTATCACGTCAACCACATCGCCGCCTCGCGCTGCGGCCGCTACTTCGTCGCCGAGTCCTACTCCGAGCTGCCGGGGCCGATCCCGCTGGTGGTGGGCTGCTTCCGCACCGGCAAATACCGCCCGCTGCTGATGGACTGCAAAGCCCTGGGCGGCGCCGCCGCCGTCGGCCACGCCCACGCCTACTTCACCGCCGACAACAAGCACGTGGTTTACAACGCCGACCCGACCATGATCGGCCACGTGTGGGCGGCGCGGGTGCCGGAAGGGTTCCTCGAAAGTCTCGAATAAGGAGGCTGCCATGCCACGCATTACGAAAGAACAAGCTTACGCCAGAGGTCGTGAAGCGGTGAAGGTGCGCTTCTTCAGCGACAATCTGGTCGCCGATATCGAGGAGTATTTTCCGCAGTGGCGGACCGAGTTTCCGCTCTCCGCGCACCTGGATTACCGGGCGGAGATCGTCAAGCTGTGGCGCGAGCGGATGGAGGCCGACCTGGACCTGGTGCAATATCCGGAGTGCCGGGGCCTGCGCGAGCTGGTGCAGGCGGAATACCAGGGTTACCTGGACGGCTGCGGCGGGAACGAAGTGCAGGCGGCGTATCACTACAACACCTTCTACTTCCTCCGCCTGCGCCTGCAGACGCGCTACTTTGGCTTCACGCCGGAGATGATGGGCAAGCCGATCCACTATGGCGTGACGGCGGACGCCTGCACGGCGGTGTGGTTCGAAGACAGCCCCGACGGACCCATCAACGGCAAGAACCTGGACACCTCGCCCAACCAGCGCATGGGACCGTATATCCCGCACCACATCCCGCACGGCGAGCCGATCCGCGGCGTACGGCTGATGGGCACCGGCTCCGCCCCGGTACTCTACGACGAGGAGCCGGAGGAGATCTTCCCCGTCCACATTGACGACATTTACCCCGAGGATGTCCGCACCGTGAAGGACTACGTCGAGTTCCGCTACCGCTACCGGCAGTTCTGCGGCTCGGGCAACGCCGTCTACGTCGATGAGGAAGGCAATTCGGTGGCCATCGAGCACTCGAATTGCCGCATGGGCTGGCGCTATCCGACCAACGGCATTTCCGCCGTCACCGCCATCGCCTACGCCACTCCGGAGATGAAGGCCTTCAAGCTGGAGCGCGACCGGCTGTCGCTGGAGAAGCGCGGCTGGACGGAGGAGTGCCCGGACTGGGTCTACTGGCGCGGCTGCGATGCGCGCTACGAGCGACTGCTGAAGCTGGTGGAGGAGGAGGGCAAGCGCGGTCCCACGCTGGAAGGCATGGCGCGCATGCTGCTCGACCCGGACGCCCCCGTGCCGGAGCGCATCTCCACCGCCAACGAGGAGTTCTGGCCCGGCCTGAACAGCAACTTCTGGACCGTCTACACCTGGGCAGCAGTCGTCTTCGGCCCCAACCGCCGTACCTACCGCTGGGCGCAGCCGCTGGAGCCCGCCGGCCCGATCTTCAAGCTGAACCCGGAGCTGTTCCCCGGCGAAGGGGTGGAGCTGCGGGACAGATACAACGATGAGCTGGCGCGGATGACGGCGATCGGGAAAGAGTGATCTTTGGGAGGGCGAGCGTCCCCGCGAGCCATGATCATGAGCCCGCTCCCGAATCTAGCGGCTTTCGAGACCGGTTCTCGAAAAGCATTAGATTCAGGGACAGGCGCATAATCGCGGCTCGCGAGGACGCTCGCCCTCCCATTACTTTACTGGGACCAGTTTTACCGGCCCCAACAAACCTGAAAGAATCTGTTGCTGGTCGCGCGGCATCACCAGCGGGGAATAGGTGCCGGTGAAGACGCCCGATTCCTCCAAGCGGCGAGTCTGCTCCTTTGTGCCGCAGACGAGATTGGCGCGGGTATTCAGCACTTCCACCTCCAGCCGGTGCTCGCCGGGCTGCAGGCCGTGCAAGGACAGGGTGAAGGGGGTGAAGACGCAATTGCCCGCCGGCTGGCCGTCGAGAAAGACGGTGGCGGCGTAGTGGAGGTCGCCGAGCTGCAGTATGGCCTCGCTGGCCCCCGCTGTCCAGGTGAAGGTCGTCCGGTAGCGCATGGTCCCGTGATATTCGGGGTAGCCGAGATCGTTCCAGGACGGCAGGGGCATCTCGACGCGCTGCACGGCGCCGTCCGGCATTGCCAGCTCCCAGGCATCGAGATGGATGGCATCCGCTTCGCACAGGTTCACGGCGTTCTCCGCTGCCACGCTGCCGATGGCGAGCAGCAGCAAGCGCGATTCCCCGGGGGCCAGGCGGAGGAGGCTGCCGGAGGCGGACAGGGTCAGGGCTTCCGGCTGCACTTCGTAAGGCTGCCAGGGTGACGCGCAGGCCAGCGTGAGCGTCTGCGGCTCCAGGGATTCGTTGAGCAGGAAGACGAGCTGCCGCTGCGGGGAGAGGATGCGGCGCGCCAGCGACACCGGAACGTTCCGCTCCCGGAACGAGAAAGGCCTGGCCGCATCCCGTGTGTCCGCAAGCAGGTCTTCCACGACCAGGTTGTCATCCCACCTGAAGATACTGCAGCCCTGTTCCGCCAGCGAGGCAAGGTGGGCCGAGACTTCCGCCGTGAACCGCGCGCCGGGCGGAATCACCAGGTGCGAATAGCGCTGCCCGCCGGAGCTGACCAGGAAGCCGTCGGCGACGGTCATCTCCTGCAAGTCCTGATCCCACAGGTAGCCGAACTCCCGCTGGTTGTAGGTTAGCCGGCGCGCCAGCACGTCGAGCGGCCTGGTGATGCCCGTGTCACCCCGATAGAAATTCTCCAGCGGGATGCATAGCGCCACCTGCGCGGGGGCTTCGCCGCCGGTCATCAGCGCGCACAGGTTGGCCAGGCGGTCGGTGAGATGATGCCCGTAGTGCTTCATCATCAGATTGGCTTCGGACAGCTCGGGGGGATGGAAGTAAAAGCCCAGCTCGGGATTGTAATTGGCGATCTTGGTCAGGAACTTCGTCACCCCGCGGATGATCTGGTGGTCGGTGGTGAAGCGCATGGTGTCCAGGTCCATGCCGTGCCCCGTCGCCGCGAAGGACTCGCTGATGGCGCCGGCCTTCCCCAGCGCCTGCGCCCGCGAGCCGGACAAGCGCGGGGCGTCGTAAAACCGGCCCAGCTCCAACTGGTTGAACACGATGTCGACGCCGGGCAGGTCGTTGAAGTACATGCTCTTATAAAAATGCCCGCCCGGCGCCAGCGCCAGCTCCAGCCCGCTGTCGTTGCTGCCGTGGCCGGTGCAGACCACCCCGTGCTCGCGGCACCACTGTTGAATCTGGCCGTAATACGCCTTCGCCGAGCGGCTGGTCCACACGTCCATGTAGTCGGCGCGCACCTGCTTGATCTCCTCGCTCTGCAGGTCGAAGGTGATATCATACATTTTGTATTCGACCAGCATGGGGATCAGGTGCTCCGCCAGGTCGTACCCCTTGCGCCGCCGGAACTCTTCGGCAAAGCCGTGCGTCCACGGGAAGAGATTGGGCAGTCCGGGCTCGTCGTAGAAAAAGCCCTTCAGCGTGCCGCCGAAATACTCGGGGAACCGCTCCCAGTAGCGCTCGTGCAATACCTCCAGCATGCGCCGGGTCGCCGCGGGGTTGAGCATGTCGAGCGAGAAGACCGAGCGGTCGTCGTCGGAAAAGATGTCGGCGCCCTCGAGCTGCGACTTCGGGGTGTGCTGCATGGCCGAGGTGAGTTGCCAGCGGACGATCATCAGCCGCTCGCGCACCGTCGCCGTATGGTGGATCGTCGCCCCGTCTTCCGCCGGCAGCGGCATAAAGGGACCACACGGGTTGTTGAATTTATCGACCGGGAAGACCGCCGCCGCGAGGGCCCGCTCCGGCACGCGCAGCTCGAGAGATTCACCCGGCTCGAGCACCAGGTCCACGGCGATGCGCAGTACCTTCGATTTGTAGTCATCGCTCTCGGCGGTGACCACCCCGCCCGCCGGCCCGCTGGGGAAGACCCAGTCGTCCCAGATCCACACCTCCAGCCCGAGGTCGCGCGCGACGGCCAGGATATGCCCGATCCGCTCCAGCCATTCGTCATCCATGACCTGGTACGGCAGCCCGCGCCACGGGACGAGCATCATCCCGCCGTATCCGCAGCGTTGGAACGCCTGCATCTGCTCCGTCAACCGCGCGGGCACGAGCCGGTCGTTCAACGCCCACCCGACAATCGGCCGGTGGCTCACCTCAATATCCCGCACAGAAAAGGTGCGGGAGGCCAGGGATGCGATGTCAGTCATGTGTTGCACAATAATACCTCGATACCGGAGCAATGCCTTTTCTTCCCGCGGCAGTCAATGCAAGGGCGAGTTCCATTATAATAGGTGCAGGACAATAGCACACGCCCCGGAGGAGGGGCAACCCGAAAAAAATTCTGCGGCGCTGTGAGGTTTCACGGCGTAGCTGTCCCTAAGAACATGACACCACAGAACTGGCCAAGCGATGCATGACAACCAATCGATAGTGACCGCCATACGGCAAGGCGATGCGAACGCCTTTGCGGAGCTGGTGCGGCAGTACCACGGGCCGCTGCTGGCGCTGGCCTACCAGTTCACCGGCCAGCGCGAGGACGCCGAGGACCTGGTGCAGGAGACCTTCATCGCCGCCTACCGGGACCTGCCGACCCTGCGCGAAGCGGAGAAGCTGCGCGGCTGGCTGCATGCCATTCTGCGGCACCTGGGGCTGCGCTGGCGCGCCCGCCGGCGGCCGGAGGAACCGCTGGACGAACGCATGGCGGCGCCGCCTGCCGGAGAGGACACGGCCGTGTTCGAAGCGATGCAGCGGCTGTCCGCCGCCGACCGGGAAATGCTGGTCTTGCGCTACCTGAACGAGCTGGATTTCAAGGAGATCGGCGGGGTGCTGGGCATCTCGGCGCACACGGCGGAGGTGCGCTGCGCGCGGGCGAGGCAGCGGTTGAAGAAGTCCTATCAACGGCAGGAGGACGAGGAGGAGGCGCGGCTGCTGGTGCGGCGGGCGATGGGCGTGATATTGGCCGGCGCGGTGACTGCCGCCGCGGTGGACCGGGTGATGGCGGCGGTCTCCCCGCTGATGGGCGCGCCGTTGCCCCCCGCGCCGCCGCTGCTCAATCCGGCCACGCTGCAGCCGTTTGCCACGTTAAAGGTCATGCTTGTCAAAGGCCTGGTCGCGGTGGGGGTAGCCGGCGCGCTGGTGACCGGCGGCGTGCTGCTGCCGAAAGCGCTGCCGAAACGGCCGGCGCCCGTCGTGCAGGCCCATGCCCCAATCGTAATGCCTCATATCAATCAGCTTCCGGTCGAAAAGGCACCGGAGCAGGCGCCGCCCGCCCCGCCGGCCGTGAAGGAACAGGAGGTTCCCCGGCCGGCGCCGCGGGCGCCGAAACCGACTGCGGCTGTGCCAAAGCTACCGCTCATCGGGAGATCAGGACTGCCGCTTGCGCCTGCCGAACCGCCGTCACGAACCTGGAGCGGGATCGTGCAGTCCGGCCTGGCGGCGCTCGGACCGGTGACGCTGGTGCCGGCGGGCGAGATGTCGGACGAAAACGCCGCCCGGATTGACGCCCTGATGCGCACCGCGGAGCCGAAGCTGGCGGCCGGGCTGTTGGGCCGACGCAACGAGTCACTGCGGCTCCTCACCCCGGCGGAGCAGGAGCAGGCGCTGCGGAAGCTGGGCATCGATCGGCAGGCGCTGGCCGACCCGGCGAACTGGCAGGCGCTCGTTGATTTGACCGGGGTCAAATACATCGTGCTGGGCGAGATGATCGGTGGAAACGGTTATTCGCTTGACCTGCGCCTGGTGGAGATCGGGACGAAACACGACGTCGCTGCGGCCAGCGTGATCGACGATGAGCAGAGCATCATGAACGGCGAGGAGCCGGCGAGACCGTAGTTTCCCGCAAAGAACGCAAGGGACGCACAGAATCAGGAAGGAGTAACCGATGAAAGTATGGTGTTGCATGGGATTGCTGCTGGTGCTGGGAACCCTCCCGGCGTTGGCACAGCGAACAATGAGGAACAACAATAATACTCCGCCCAGCGAGCTGCAGGTGCTGGAGCAGGCGGCACAGGAGGTGAGCACGCAGATTCTCGCCTCACCCAAAGTCAAGGGGTTGACGGGGGCCACCATGGTCGTCGCCCCACTCTGCTTGTTGCCGCCGATTGAGGATTACAACATCGAGAATCGTGCCGCGCAGATCCTGCAAATCAAACTGGCGGCGGCATTCATCAACAACGGCGGGGAGCAGGTACAGGTGGTGGACCAGGTGGTGGTCGAGAAGGCGATGCAGGACCTGAAACTTGACGTGGAAGGGATCGCCGATCCGATCAACTGGCGGGCGCTCGGAGGGAAAATGGGGGTGCGATGCATTCTTCTCGGCACCTTCGCCCTCACGGGCAATGAATTTTCGTTGGACGCCCGCCTGGTCGATCTGGAGAGCAAGCAGGCCCTCGGCGCAGGCGGGGCACTCGGGAGGCTCAACAGGCAGATCGCCGCCGATGCCGGGCTGCCGGACAATATGCTGGTGGTCGCCGAATGGGCGCTGCCTGGGTTTACGAAAGGGCAGCTCATCGAGCCAACCGGACTGGCGCTGGACAAGGCGGGCAATATCTATGTGACGGAAGCCCGGCGGGCTGTGGTGCAGAAGTTCGACGCGAAGGGGAAGCTGCTGCAGGAATGGGGCGCCGAACCAGGAGCCGGCAAATTGCAGCACCCGACCGGCGTGGCGGTGGACCCCCAGGGTCGCGTCATCGTAACCGATTTCCTGAATCCGGGCTCGTGCGTGCAGATCTATTCCGGCGACGGCAAGCTGCAGCAATCCTGGACGAAAATCGAAGGTGACGCGCGAGGCTTCCAATATCTCTCCGGCGTGACTGTCGACCGTGCCGGGAATATCTACTTGATCGACCGGCTGGCAAACCGCGCGGTGCGATTGGCCGGCAATGGCATGCCGATCAAGTGGAAGGTCGGGGACAGAGAGGGCATCGGCTTTGATGTTGACGCGCCTACGCAGATCACCCTCAATCTGAAGGACGAGATGTATATTGCAAATGGAGCAGGAGGATCGGTCTGGCATGCCGCAAACGACGGTACATACATCAACGGCTGGGGAGCGATCGACGATACGCCAGACCTGGTGAAGTCGCCGCGCGGGCTGGCGGTGAGCGCGGAGGGCAATGTCTTTCTGATCGATGACGGGGAAAAGCCGAACCGCTTGCAGGAGTTCACCGCCGACGGGAAGGTGCTGCAGACCATCCGCCTGCTCTTCGGCCCGGTCAGCGCGCTGGCGATCAACGCGCAGGGGCAGCTCATCGTCGCCACCCGCCTCGACGGTAAGGTGCGCGTGGTGGAGCTGCTGCGGAAATAAGCGCAGTCCATACGAATGCCAGGGAAGCCTGTTCACACGGGCTTCCCTGGCCATGTCGTCTACGCCAACCCGTTACTCCTCTTCATCCTCTTCCTCCCCGGGCGGCGGCATGCCGGCGTTGGCGGCCATCTCCTCCAGCAACCCGGGGTCGTGCTCCTGCACGTAAGCCACTTCCCGCGTTACGGTTTCCATATCGCCCAACTGCATCGCCAGGCCGGCCAGCAGCAGGCGCGCTTCCATGTCCTCCGGGTCGAGGGCAATGACGCGCTCGATCAGCTCCCGCGCTTTTGTCAGTTCCTGCAGGCCGCCGTAGAGCTGCGCGAGGGAATAGAGGATCTGCGGGTCGTCGTGCGCGAGCTTTTCCACCTGCTTGGCCGTCTGCAGTGCCTCGTCGAGGCGCTCGCCCTGCTGGTAGGCGCTGATCAACGCAAGATACGAAGCGGGATTTTCGGGCTCGAGGGCGATGGCGTGCTGCAGGGTGGCAATCGCATCCTCCGGGCGCTCCAGTGACATGAACGCCAGCCCTTTGGCATACCAGGCTTCGAGGTTGCGGTCGTCAAGCTGGATGGCGCGCTCCAGCTCCGGCAGCGCGTCCTCCGCCTGCTCATCGGCCACCAGCGCCCGGCCCAGCATGGCGCGCGCGTGAGCGGAGTTCGGCGCCAGCTCCACCGCCCGCCGGAACATCTCGATGCCGCGCTCGTTCTCTTCAGCGGACATGAAACCGTCGCCGATGGTCAGCAACAGCTCGGGATCATCGGGCACAGCGTCAACGGCATGCTCGAAAGCGTCGACCGCGCCGTCGGGATCGCCGTTGGCCAGCAGCAGCGATCCCCAGGCATATTGCGCCAGGAAATCGTCCGGGAACTCCTGCGTCACGCTGGACATCGCCGCCATACCTTCGTCATAACGCCCCATCTGGATGAGCAGGTTCGCCTGGGCAATACGGGCGGGCACGAAGCCGGACCAGCACTCCACCGCGCGGTCGAAATGGCGCATCGCGTCGTCCAGATGGTCCGCTTCCACCGCCTGCATGCCGAGTTCATATTCGGCCATCGCTTGCTCGTCAAGGGATTTGGGCATGAATTACCTCAATTCTGAATGATGATTCTCTGACTCTGACTCTGACTCTGACTCTGACTCTGACGAATTATAGTATGAGTCAGAGTCCGTTTATGTGTTATCATCGATCTATTCCAGTATCCGCATGCACTGCAGCAATCCACGCGGGATGTGGAAGCAGCCCTTCCACTTGCCGCCCTTCAGCGGCAGCAGCACTTCGCCGCGGCGGTTCAGGTAGCCGAACCACTCGCCGTATTCCGGGTCGGGGAAGTGCGACCAGGTATATTCGTGCACGCGGTCATACCAACTCGCCAGGCTTGGGCGTTTTGTCAGTTTCCAGCCGAGGAGCAGGCCGATGAGCGTCTCGATGTGCACCCACCACAGCTTCTGATCCCATTCCAATTGCTGCGGCGGCTTGCCCAGCGCGTCCATAAAGTAAAAGATGCCGCCGAATTCTTCGTCCCACCCGAAGGCGAGCTGGTCCTCCAGCGCGTCGGCGGCGCGGCCGATCAGGTCCGTCTCGCCGTATTGTTCGGCCGCGGCCATCACGAACCACATGCACTCGATGCCGTGCCCCGGATTGAGCAGGCGGCCGTCGAAGGTGTCGGTGTGGCTGCCGTCGGGGGCGACGTGCTCGAAGATCAGCTTGCGCTGCCGGTCGACGAAGGTATCCATGATGTAGCGCAGGTTCTCGCGGACGACTCCCTCGACGGAATACCCGGGCGCCGCCGCCCCCAGCTCCATCGCCAGGTTGACGGTGATCATCGGCAGCACCATCGAGCGCATCGGCCGGCTGCCCGGGATCAGCTTGTTGTACTGCCCCTTCGGGTTCTCCCAGCGCGCCAGGATGCGCTCGAAGGTGCGCACCGCCAGCTCCGTCGCCCAGGCTTCCTTGCTCGCGCGGCCGTATTCCGCGAAAGCCATCGCCGCGAAGCAGTCGGAGAAGATATTGTAGGGTTGCACCAGCGGATTGCCACAGCGGTCGAGGGCAAAGTAGAAGTCGCCCTTCTCGTCATGCCCGTGGTCGCGCAGGAAGCGCGCCCCCAGCCCCGCCATCTCCAGCCACTCCGGCCGCGGCTCCAGCGTGTTATAAAACTTGGAGAACATCCACACCTGCCGCCCCTGCAGCCAGACGAACTTGTCGGTGTCGAACACCGACCCGTTGCGCTCCAGGCAGGTGAAAAACCCTCCGCACTCCCGGTCGGGCGAATGCCGCTCCCAGAACGGGATGACGTCGTCCAGCAGCGCGGAACGGTACTGGTTATGTAAGACTTGCGGATTGTCGAGCAACATGGGAGGTATTATTTGACATCGAAGAAAGGGTTCCTTTTTCGCTCAGGGACTGTCCCGCGCCCGCAGGACCAGTGGCCGTTCGCCTTCCTCAATCCCCGGCTACATAACCACGGGACTGTCCCCCCACGTGTGCGAGACCAGCCTACCCACGAGGGGGGGACAGTCCCGTGGCTGTGTAAGCGGGGATTGAGGAAGGCGAACGGCCACTGGTCCTACGGGGACGGGACAGTCCCTGAGTCTATTGACGCTTGCCGGTAACATGCCTAGTATGTAACGGTTTACTTTTCCGAGGGGGTAGCGGCATGCGTGTGACCAGTGATTTCGAGTGCGGCAACGGGAAGAACATCCTGGAGATAGCGCCCGGGGAGTTCCGCATCGAGGAAGTGGGCGAAGAGGCGCCGTATTGTAAGTATTTCCACGTGCGCGTGGATGGGGGCGAAGAGGGCGGCATTGCGCGCCTGCACATTTACCCCGACCCGGCGCTGGGTGAGGCGGGGCGCATCGGTTTCATCGGGCACTACCCGTCGCGGCTGTGGTTTACCGAGCCGACGCTGGGGCACTGGATGCCGGTGACCAATCGCTTCCAGGACGCCGACCGCTTTTACGAAGATCACATCGAAACCACGGTGATGGTGCCCGCCGGCGCGTCGATCCACGTGGCCAGCAACCCGGTGTGGAGCTACTCGGAAGTCATGCAATGGGCACAGGAAAAGGCGGCACAGGGCGCCGAATACCGGCCGCTGGGGAAGAGCTACGAAGGCCGGGAGATCCCGCGCCTGCACCTGCCGTCCACCGGTGACAACCCGGTGAAGATCATGGTCCTCTCCGGCCAGCACCCCTCCGAGCACTGCGCCGTCATGTGCGCGGGCGGCATCGTCGATTTCCTGCTCTCCGCGCACCCGCAAGCGCTGGCGCTCCGCCAGGCGTGCGACGTGTGGGCGGTGCCGATGATCAACGTGGACGGCAACGCGCACGGCCGCAACGGCTTCAGCATGCAGAACGTCAACCCCTGCCGCGATGCCCTCGGCGCCGCGGCGGGAAAAGAGCCGGTTTCCGTCGAGCAGCAACTGCTGTGGCACTGGGCAGCGGACGAACTCCAGCCGGATTTCCTCTTCCACTTCCACGGCTACATGGGCACCCGCGCCTGCGTCGATCCCCCGTATGACGGCATGTATGTCTTCGCCGATCCCGCGCAGGTCTACGCGTCGCCGCAACTGCAGGCGCGCTACCGGCAGCTCACCGACGTGCTGGTGTGGGATACCCCCGGCTCCAGCGCCTTCATGCCCTCGCCCGAGCACGAAGAAGGTCACATCGACTACCAGCTTGCCCTCGCCTGCGGCACCCTCTCCGCTTTCTACGAGATCAACCACGGCTTCGCCGGCCTCATGGGCTCAAAAAAGCGCGGGGCGGAGGTGTTCCGCACGGCGATGGGAGCGATGCTGAAGTAGTGGCAAGCCCCGAAGGGGCGACAGTCAATAGCCGGGGGTGAAGCGAAGCGAAACCCCCGGAAGGCAGGCCTACCAATAAACAGAGCGCCGACAGGACGTCGGCGCCATGCTCGCACGGACGCGATAATCCGCGCGCAACTCACCCTTTTCGCCACACGCATTGGCGGCAGTGCCAGTGTGCGGCCAGGCGCGCACTGCAATCGGCACAGGGGATCGATGTTAACTCGGGCGAGATGTGGCGGGGCACTGGTCCGGCAACAACGCGCCGGGCGAGCGGCAGCAAAAGGACGCCGTGCTGCTGCACGGTGTGCGGATGCGGGGTGCCAGGTTGCGTCAGACGGATCACCATGCCGTCGCCTCCCGCGCGCTGTAACGATTGTAAGCCGCCTCGCCCCCCTCGTCAATCACCTATATTGTTTTCTTTTCACAGTTAAGCCGGTATGTAGTAAGCCACGCAGCCGCAGCGGAGTAGCGTCCGAGTCCAGTGAAACTGACCGAGTCAGTAGAGCAATTAATCGACCATCCAAAGCCCAAACAAAAAGTGAGTAATTGCCAATCCCCATTGCACTATCATCAAGGCGATACCCTGGAAAACGATGACGGTTCTCCGTTGCCTGATAAAGAGCACGGTGGCAGCAATCACCGTGAAAACCGGTAATAGTAACAACGTAAAGAATGAAAAAAACATAAAAGTGCCCATCCAGTGATCCCACCAGGGGCCATGATTGCCAATCATCTCGGGTTTGATCCAGTCGCCTGGAATCGAACCGGTCACTCGTCCCCAAGCATAGGCAAAGAAAGGGAAGACACCAAGTAGGAAGGTGAAGATGGCGAGCGCTGCCATGAAGCCGATACGCCGGCGCTGATTTGCTTCTTTCGGTTGTTTCATCTCGGTTGACCTGCTGCTGGTTGATAGCTGGTATGTATTATCCTATTCTACACCATTCAGCAGCATCGCCACCTGCTCCGGCGCCGGCAGTTTGCCTTTCCATTCATCAGGCAGCGTACTCACCGTGCGGAAGGTGGCGACGCCGATGGGCTTGTTGGATTCGCGCAGGGCATATTCGACCACCGTGCGGTTTTTCGACTTGCAGAGGATGATGCCCACCGCGGGGCTTTCGCCCTCCTCCCGCACCAGGTCGTCCAGTGCAGCCAGGTAGAACTGCATCTTCCCCACGTATTCCGGCTGGAACTTGCCGATCTTCAGCTCCAGCGCCACCAGGCATTTCAGCCGGCGGTGGAAGAGGAGCAGGTCGATGAAATACTCGTCCCCGTCCACCTCCAGCCGGAACTGGCTGCCGACGAAGGCGAACATGCCGCCCATCTCGCGCAGGAACGGCTCCACCCGCGCCAGGATAGCCAGCTCGAACTGCCGCTCGTTGTATTCCTCGCCCAACTCCAGGAAGCCGAAGGTATACTCGTCCTTCACCGCCAGCTTCGCCTGCCCACGCACCGCCTTCGGCAGCGTCTGGTCGAAATTGGTCTGGTTGGTGAGGAAACGGGCATAAGCATTAGATTCGATCTGGAGGGTTAGAACACTGCGACTCCAACCGTATTTGCGAGTCATTCGGACGTAGAATTCACGCTCCAAGGCATCTGTGCACCTTTGGAAGATAAGGATATTATGGGACCAGCCAATTTCTGACACAAGCTGTGTCAGTTTTTCATTTTCGTGATATATGAGGTAAAAATCACGCATTCGCCAGATGTTGCGGGCAGAGAAGCCATTCATCCCTGGGAACTCAATTTGCAGATCTCTGGCAAGCGATTCAACCACGGAGCGCCCCCATGATTCGCTCTGCTGTCGTTCATAGATTGTCTTACCTATATCCCAATATAAGGCGATCAACTCTTTATTCACCGCTTTAAGCGAGGCATATTGCGCGGTACGCACACGTTCCTTGATCTCGGAAAGGACGGCAGTGTAGTCGTCGGGGATGACGGCGAGGGTGTCTCTACTCATGGGTACTCCTGTTTGAATAGTTTTTTCTATTATAATACTGATGTTTGAGGAAAGCAAGCGTTTGCTAAAAAAAACTACAACCAATGGTTGCAGTTTCGATAACTCGCACAACTTGTGCGAGTTATTGATCGGCATCAATTTCTGCAATCATTGACTGCAGTTTTGCCAGCGATGGTTTCTGAACGTTGTGTGCCTTTTGAATTCTGAAACCAATGGTTTCAGAATTTCTCCAGATCAGTTTCTGCAACGACCTGTTGCAGTATTTCATCTTCCGCCTATTTCTGACACAACCTGTGTCAGTTTTCGTCTGTCTGAACCTTGATTCATAGGATTCAAGGATTCCTTGATTTGCAATTCCATCAAGCAATCCCCTAATCAAGCAAATCACGGTTCAGACTTACTCGCATCAGCGCACCGCGCCAGCAAAAACGCGGCGGCGGCGTGGTAGCCGGGTTCCAGGAAGGCGTCGCCGTGGGTGGCGCCGGGGAGGGTGTAAAGAATCGGTTTGATATGCTGCGAAGCGGCGGTGAGGCGGGCGTGGAAGTCGAAGCAGTGTTCGGCGCCCACGCGGGGATCTTCCTCGCCGATATTGATAAAGACGTGGCGGTCGGCCAACAGAGGGATCAGCGTGTTGGCGTTCCAGCGGCGGACGATGGGGTTATCTGCCAGGTCGGCGAACTCCGTCAGCGCCGGCAGGTAGGTGACCGGGGCGATAGGCGCGCAGGCAAGCACGCGGATGTCGCCGGCCATCAGCGCCAGCGAGGCGTGCCCGCCGCGCGAGGTGCCGGCAATCACCACCCGTCCGGCCTTCGCCCACTTCATCGCGATGCAGGCGTCCACCAGCTCCCGCGCCGCGGCGGCGAAATCGGCGAACACGTCGACGCCTGCCCGCACGGCATTGGCCATGCCCACTAAGCCTTCGCCGAATGCATCCACCAGCTCGCCGTGCTGCGGCATGTCCAGGCTGGCCACGCGGTGGCCGGCGGCCAGGAAGATGTCGGAGATGATGTTGTACGGGGGATTGTCCAGCGTAAACGCCCGGTCCATCGCCAGCTCGATGAGCAGCACCCGACCCGGCGTCACCCGCGCCGGCGTCCGCACCAGCGCCGTCCGCTCCCGCCCGTTGACGCTCAACGTCAGCTCTTCATCGGTATAATGCACGTCCGGCCCTCCTGATTATTTCCGCCCCTGGGAGAAGAAGAACACGAGTACCACGACAACAATCACGAGTATGACCACCGCCGCAATTGGCACCACGGAAATCGCCATAGTCGTCACCTCCTGCCGGATGTATTCCCCTCCCGGCCCCTGGTCACCTGCTTTCAACAGCAACCGTTGCAGGTGAAAGAAATGTTGTTGTTCAATAAATTCACCCCTTGACAATTGTAAATTTCTGAGTTATCTAAGTAGATGATACAATCTTTTACAACGCAGAGGAGGGTAGCACTATGATTGAGGAACAGTCAACGAACGACGAATTGTTGAGCATGGCGGAGGCGATGGACTATCTGGGCATCAGCCGACCGACCATGTATCGCCTGCTGGAGCGCGGCGAGGTGAAGGGGAGCAAGGTCGGCAGCCAGTGGCGCTTCCGCCAGGCGGACCTGGCCGCCTACCTGCAGCGCGGACCGGTGGCGATGGCGCTGGGGTCGGTGCCGCTGGAAGCGGTGGCGGAAGAGCTGGCCTTCATCACCGGAGCGCTGGAAAAGCTGGATGTCGGCCTGCCCGCGGTGGAGGAGACCTTCTCGCAACCGGGCGAGGCGGAGATCGCCCGCTTACTCGAGGGCTGGTTCCGGCTGGCGGCGGCGATGCGCGCGACGGAGATCCACCTGGAGCCCGGCGTGCAGCAGGTGCAGGTGCGCTTTCGCATCGACGGCGTGCTGCAATCCGTGCATGCACTGCCGCGGGCGCTGCACGAAGCGCTGGTGCTGCGGGTGAAGTCGCTGGCCGGCATGGACCCGCTGGAGCGGCGGCTGCCGCAGCAGGGCGGGCTGTCCAATCACGATGCCGGCCGCCCGGTAAATCTGATCATCGCCGTCATGCCCAGCGTCACCGGCGAGGCGGTCACCGTCCGCGTGCTGGATTGCGGCGAGGTGCTCATCGGCCTGCAGCGGCTCGGGCTCTTCCCGGATGACATGGCGCGCGTCGAGAGCTGGCTGGCCGAATCGGCCGGACTGGTGCTGGCCACCGGGCCGTCGAACAGCGGGAAGACCACCCTCGTCTATAGTTGTCTCAATCGCCTCAACCGCCCGGAGCGGAAGATCATGACGGTGGAGGACCCGGTCGAGTACCAGCTGCCCGGCATCGTGCAGACGCAGGTCAACGCGGCGGCTGGCCTGGATTTCGGCATGGTGCTGAAGACGATCCTGCAGAGCTGTCCCGACGTGCTGATGGTGGGCGAAGTGCGCGACCCGCAGACGGTCTTCGCCATGCTGACCGCGGCGAACACCGGCCACCTGGTCTTCGGCCTGCTGCACACCCGCGACGCCGTCGACACGGTGGCGCGCCTGCTCGAGGTCGGCGTGGAGCCCTTCCTGCTCGCCTCCGCGCTGCGCGGCATCACCTCACAGCGGCTGGTGCGCCGGCTGTGCGAGGACTGCAAGCAGCCCGTCGAGCTCGACACCGAGGCGCGCACCTCCCTGCAGCAGCGTGCCGGCGCGGGCGGTTACGCGCTGCCGGAGGACGCCGTCTTCTACCAGGCAACCGGCTGCGACGCCTGCGGCGGGCGCGGCTACCGCGGGCAACTGGCCATCTACGAAGTGCTGGACAGCACCCCCGCCCTGCGTGCCGCCGTTCAGCGCCGTGCCGGCCGGGAAGAGCTGCTCCGCCTGGCGGTGGAGGAGGGCATGTGTACCCTCTTCGCCGACGGCCTGCGCAAGGCAGCAGCGGGGATGACCACGGTGGAAGAGATCATGCGGATGGTCAGCGGGTGATTCAATGAGGAGGTGAGGGATTGGGTTCTTACAAGGCCCAATCCCTTACTAAAACTGCCCTATTCCGGCACTCGCTCCATCTCACGCACGGAGGGGTATTCGTACGTGTCGAGCAGCCCGTGCCGCCAGGCGTGACCGAGCATGCGGGTGAGGCCGCGGTAGGCCTTGGCGATGGGCTTGACACTGTTGTCGCCCTGCACGCCGCGGGCGTTCCAGTAAACCTGGTCCAGCAGCAGGCCCATCATCCGCACGAAGCGCGTTTCGCCGGTGCGCTCGAAGCCGATGTTGAGCGCGGTGGAGAAGTGCAGCGGCGGCATGTCACCCTCGCGCGCGGCGTGCATGCCCTCGTCCGCCAGGTTGCGGCACAGCCCCTGCAGCCACTGCGCCACGTCCTCACGTCCGGTCGTGCGGGCATACAGGTCCACCCCCTCGATCATGCTCGCGTAGCCGAAAAAGTTGCCGACGATCTGCCGGTTCATGTTCTGCCGGTCGTTGCCCCGCGACAGGTTGATGGCCCCGCTGAAGGCGTTGCGGTCGTAGGCGATCAGAAAATCCACCAGTTCGTCCAGAAGCGCCTTGAAGCGCGCCTCGCGGGTGACGTCATACAGGCAGGCCAGCGTGAGCACCGACCAGCCGATCTCGCGGTTGAAGCCCCACAGCTTGCGGCGCGTGCCGGGGTGGGTGAAGTTTTCGATGGTCTTATCGCCCAGTGCGCAAGCCACCTCCAGCGCGTCGATGTCGCCGGTCAGGCAGTAGTATTCCAGCAGCCCCTGCGACCAGAAGTGGCTGGGGTAGGCGCCCGTCGTCGTGTGGCGCACGGAATGAGCGGGCGTCGCGCGGTGCAGCCACTGGTGATCCGAGTAGTGCAGGAAGTCCACCTCGATATTGTGGCGGGCGGCCAGCCGCAGCGTGTTCCACAGCTCGTGCCGCCCCGTGCGCATGATCTCACTGCTGAAGGCGTGGATGATATCGTATTCGTTGTTCGTCCACACCGGCTCGTGGCAGTCCAGGTAGGTCTGCGTCGGCGTCCTCCGCGGAAAGATGGGCGGAATGTCCGGCGCGCCGGCGACCGGCACGTCGCTGCGGCCGCGGTTGTATTCCGAGTCGGTGTCGCCCACGTCGAACTTGGTGGTGGGCATGTCCAGCACCATCAGCGCCGACAGGTTGTTCTCGATGCGGATATGCGCCCCCGCCGGCAGCACGCGGTCCTGCTCGAAGTCGCCGCACGCCGCCAGGTAGGCCGGATCCACGCACGCCCGGCCTTCGTGCACCGGCGCGCGCAGCGCGGCCGCCAGTCCCTTTGGCGCGGCATGCTTCGGGTTGGTCTGCTGCGTCAGCGTGTCATCCTGCGCGAGGAACGCCAGCGTGATGGTCTGCCGGCGCGAGCGCCCCTGCGGCAGCTCCAGCGGCTCCGCCGTCGCCGGCCACATCTCCAGCGCCAGCCGGTGCTCCGCGCTGGTCATGCGGTTGGGCTTGGCGGCCAGGAAGTCCTGCATCTGCAGGTACACGGCGCGCTGCCCATCCGCCACGCCCAGCCAGTCCTGGGTGCCGACCAGCGGCGGGCGCAGGTAAAACGGATACTCGACATCGTCCAGCAGCATGGCCGGGTCTTCGACGTGCGCCTCCCCGCTCGGGAAATCGGCGCAAATAGCCACCGGCGCCAGGTTGAACACGTGGCGGGGTTCGTAAAACAGGCCGTGGTTGCGCTGGAGGAAGTGCCGCTGCGCGTCCGGCCCTAATTGCCATGCCGTTTCACAGGCGATTCGCGTAATCTCAATCGTCGGTTGTCCCGGCTCAAGGTGAAAATAGTGGTAATCCAGCCGCACCGCCGGCCAGCCCGCCCACACCTCCACGTCCAGCCGGTACGCCAGGCAGCGCTCACCCGTGGCCCGGTAATGCCCGCCTTCCACGCGCAGGCGCACCCGTAGCGGCGAATGCTCGATGACGCGCACCGTGCGCCGGGTTTCATGCCGCGTCGACGCTTCGTCCACGCAAAAAGACAGGTCTTCCGGCTGCGCAAGGTACGCGTGCCCGTCGCACACCACCTCGCTGAAGATGCCGGGGCCGGTCTCGTTCACCGTCACCGACAACCGGTCAGACGTGATGACCCAGCGGTCGCCTTCCCGCCGTAGGCTGACGGTCGGCGCCTCGGTAACTCCCGGCGGGTCGAGCACCAGTTCATGCCGACCGGCCTCCCTCGCGCCGAAACTCACCAGGCGCCAGCGCACGGAGCCGTCAGGCCACAGCGCCAGCGGCCGCCCGCCCGCCGGGCGCAGCTCACCGCTCGGTGATTGCACGGCCAGCGGCGCCCCAGACTGCAGCGTCCCCTGGGTAAACGGCACGCCCAGCGCAACGGGCAGTCCTGCCGCGCACGGGTCGCCGTAGGCAACATGGATAGCACAGGTCGGATCGGTAGACATCAACGCTCCCTTACGAGTGGGGGTCCCTGCTCACCGGCGTGCCAGGGAGAGGATGAGGATCGCCAGCATGGTAACAAACCCGATGACCAGCATGATCAACTCGAGGAAGCTCAAATGCGGCATGACCCATAACCTCTAATAGTTTACTTCCTGCTTCGGTCGTAAACCCCTGCCAGGTTATGCGCTGTCTTCATCGGCGGGCAGCGGCGTGATCAGCACCCGGTCCACCCGCGTGCCGTCCATGTCCACCACCTCGAAGCAGTAGCCGTCCCAGGTGAAGCGGTCGGCGACGGCGGGGATGCGGTCGAGGTTGGTGATGAGCATGCCGGCGAGTGTCTGGTAGCCGGCATCTTCTTTGGGTAGCGCTTCCACGTCCAGCAGGTCTTTCAATTCGTCGAGGGGCAGCAGGCCGTCGACCAGGTAGGAGCCGTCCGGCCGGCGCACGATGTCCGGCTGTTCGAGGGAGGGAAGCTCGCCCACCAGCGACTCCATCAGGTCGGTGATGGTGAGGATGCCCTCCGTGCCGCCGTATTCGTCCACCACGATGGCCAGGCGGGCGCCGCTCTCCTTCAGCCGCTCGATGGCCAGCAGCGCGCGCGAGCCTTCATACAGCGTCAACGGCGGGTGCAGCAGCGCGGGCAGGTGCACCGGCCGGTCGCGCAGCCGCTCCGCCACGATGTCGGTGCCGAGTACCACGCCTTCCACGTGGTCGAGATCGTCCCGGCAGACCGGGTAGGCGGTGAAGGGGTGGGCGATGAGCGTGTCGGTGATCTCCTCCGGCGTCGCGTCCACGTCCAGCCACACCACCTCCAACCGCGACGTCATCACCGCGTTCACTCGGCGGTCGCTCAAACGGAACAGCCGCTCCACGATCTCCTTTTCCGCCGGCTCGAACACCCCGGCGGAGATGCCCTCCTCGAAGAGCAGGCTCACTTCCTCGTCGCTCACCGGTGGTTCAGTCCGTTCCACCCGCAGCAGGCGCACCAGCGGATTGGAGGAGATAGTCAGCAGCGTGACAATCGGCGTGGCCAGCCGTGCGATCAGCCGCATGGTGGGCGCCACCCGCACCGCCCAGCGCTCCGGATTGCTCAGCGCCACCCGCTTCGGCACCAGCTCGCCGAGGACCACGGTGAAATACGCGCTGACCGCCACCACCAGGATGAACGCGAGGGTATGCGCCGCCGCCGGGGATAGGCGATGCAGGCCGCTGAAGGCATTTGCCAGCGGTGCCGCCAGCGTTGCGCCGCCGAAAGCGCCTACCAGCACGCCGACCAGCGTCACCCCCACCTGCACGCTGGAGAGGAAGTGCGACGGCTCATCCGCCAGCTCCAGCGCCACCTGCGCCCGCCGGTTGCCCTCGCCCGCCAACCGCTGCAGCCGGCTTTTCCGCGACGACACGATGGCCAGCTCCGCCAGCGCGAAGAAGCTGTTGAGCAGAATCAACGCCAGGATGATCAGTATTTCAACATAGATGGGCATGTTCATTTCATCATAGCAGAAAGCGGTGGACGGACCGTAGCACTCGACAGACAGGCCATGGATGACCCCTGTTGTATAATGGGACAACTCGGGTAAGGAGGGCGGGCGCATGCTGATGATCACCAGCACGGTAAAACTCAACAACGGGGTGGAGATGCCGTTGTTCGGGTTCGGCACCTGGCAGTTAGAGGAGGGCGAGGAAGCCCGGCAGGCGGTCACCACGGCGTTACAGGCCGGTTATCGGCTCATCGACACCGCGGCGGCCTACGGCAACGAGCACAGCGTGGGCCGGGCGATCGTGGAGAGTGGAATCTCGCGTGAGGAGATCTTCCTCACCACCAAGCTGTGGAACCAGGACCACGGATACGATTCCGCATTGACCGACTTTCGCGATAGCCTGGCACGGTTGGGCACGGACTATATCGATCTCTACCTCATCCACTGGCCGGCCACGAACCACTGGCCGGATGCCTGGCGCGCCATGCTCACGCTGCCGAAGGAACAATGCCGCGCCATCGGGGTCAGCAACTTCGAGATCGAACACCTGGAACACCTGCGCGAATTCTCGCCGTTCATGCCGGCGGTGAACCAGGTGCCGTTCAGCCCGTACCACCCCCAGCGGCCACTGCTCGCCTACTGCCGCGAGCACGGCGTCGCCTTCGAAGGCTACAGCCCGCTGCGCACCGCCAATCTGCACGACCCGCGCCTGCTCGCCATCGCCCGCAAGCACGGCAAAACGCCCATCCAAATCCTTCTCCGCTGGCCGCTGCAGCATGGCGTGATCACCATCCCCAAGTCCGCCCACCCGCAGCGCATCCGCGACAACGCCGGCATCTTCGATTTCACCCTGGATGATGAAGACATGGCGACGCTGGACGCGCTGGGTGATTAAGGCATCGCAACAGGCAGGAGATACATCCGCGCAAATCGAACTTCTCTTTATGAACGCCATGGAGAGGATGTGACAGGATGCGTTGTCTTCATTACCTCACGGTCATCTTGCTGCTCTGCCTCGGCCTCGGTATCCTGGCCGGATGTGAGGCTGCCGGGAAGGCGATCAACAAGGTGAAAGTGGTAAATTCCTGGAATGGAAAGAGCGCGTCAGCCGTCATTGCCGCCTGGGGACAACCCGCGGAGGATGTCAGCGGCAGCGCGTTGATCGCCCGCGGCGAACTCATCCCGATGGCGAAAACGACAGTCGGACCGGTCTCCGTCAGCAGGCCTGATCCGAAAGTGAAGCGGGTGCTGGTCTACCAGCCGGCGAAAGGCGCCACCCTGGCCAGTTCCAGCGGTAAAAAGCAGTTCACGGTGGAAGCCCAGACGACCAGCATATACCTTGCGCTCGATGCCAATGACACGGTGATGACCTGGAAGATGACGGAGTCTGACGGCAGCAGCACGTCCACGTCATCCGGCGGAGCGCCGTAACCCTGGCATGGCGAACTATTCGAATGACGAGAGATAAAGGAGGCATGGCATGCAATACCGGCAATTAGGCAAGTGGGGCGCGAAACTGAGCGCCGTGGGGTTGGGCAGCTACCTGACCATCGGCTTTAAATTGGACGAGCAGCAATCGTGGGAGACCGTGAAGGCCGCCTACGACCTGGGCATCAACTTCTTCGACACCGCCGATGCTTACAACACCGGCGAGGGCGAGCGCGTGATCGGCAAGTGCCTGCGCAACTTCGCGCGCAATTCCTATTTCCTCATCACCAAGGTGCACGCGCCGATGGGCCCGGGACCGAACGACGCCGGGTTGTCAAAAAAGCATATCTTCGAGGGCTGCGACGCCAGCTTGAAACGCCTGGGCCTGGATTACGTCGATCTCTACATGTGCCATCGCCCCGATCCCTCCACGCCGCTGGAGGAGACGGTGCGCGCCATGGAGGACCTGGCCCGCGCCGGCAAGATCCTCTACTGGGGCGTCAGCGAGTGGCCGGCGGAGATGATGGTGGAAGCCAATGCCATCGCCCGCCAGATCGGCGCCCGCCCCATCGCGGTGAATGAGCCGCGCTACAGCCTGCTCTACCGCTACCCGGAGCGCAGCGTCTTCCCCACCACGCTGAATGAAGGCATCGGCAACGTCATCTTCTCCGGCCTGGCCCACGGCATGCTCACCGGCAAGTACAAGCCCGGCGAGCCCGTCCCCGCCGGCACCCGCGGCGCCGACGACCAGACGAACATGGTGCTGAACGGCCTCTACATGAGCGAGGAGAACAAGGCGAAGTCGCAGGAATTCGCGCAGATCGCCGGCGACCTGGGCGCCACCGCCGCCACCCTCGCCCTCGCCTGGTGCCTGCGCCTGTCCGCCGTCACCAGCACCATCATCGGCGCCACCCGGGCTTCGCAGATCGAGGAGAACGCCAAAGCCGCCGACCTGGTGATCCCCGACGACGTGCTGAAGCGGCTGGACGAAATCTTCCCCATGCCGCCGTTCGGGCTGTAAAGGTGATCGAATGAAAGGCAAGCCAGGTTCGTAGTAGCGCCGTGAGGCGCGTGCCCGTTCACGAATTTAAAGCTCGTGATCAACTTAAGAAGAAAACCTTTCTCTTTAGTTACCCACGAGCTTTAGATTCGTGAACGGGCACGCGCCTCACGGCGCTACTACGAACCTGGCTTGCCTCTCTCATGGGAGGCATTCCATGAAGCAAATAGGTTTACATCGCGTCGACGGCCGCTCCTACTGGTTCGCGGCCTATTTCAACGCCTTCGACCGCGAGCTGATGATCCGTTATGCCGGCCAGGCGCGGGCGGACCGCTTTCAGGAGACCTTCGGCGGGCAGCTCCCCTTTGCCGACGCGCGGATCGTCAAGGTGTATGACGACGACCGCACGGCCGCCCGGCAGTTCGCGGATACCTTCGGGGTAGAGGTGGCGGAGTCGCTGGACGCGTTCGCCGAGGGGCTGGATGGCGTCATCGTGCCGTTCCCCTCCGGCGGGGAGCGGCGAGATTACGGGGTGACGGCGCCGCTGGCGCGCCGGGGCATCCCCCTCTTCCTCGACCGCATCATCCTCGAGCAGTCGGACCTGCTGGGCCGGCTGATGGCCGAATGTCCGGCGCCGCTGCACGTGACCTGCTTCATGCGCTACTTCGCCGATCTCATCCTGCCGGAGGGCGTCCCGCAGGCCGAAACCGTCGTCGTCACCGCCCACGGCGAGCCGGTCGGCTACGGCGCGGACCTGCTGGACCTGGTGGACGAGTTGATGGGCGGCGTGCCGGTGAGCTTGCTCAACGCCGGCGACAACAAGGCCGACATCGCCCGCATCCGCTACGCCGACGGCCGCCATGCTATGCTGCAGCTTTACCGGGAGGGCAACATCCCGATGACTGTCACCGCCTTCGGCGACGGCTGGCAGCAGACCATGCCCATCGACGGCTCGCAGTTCCACTACGGCGCCTTCAAACAGTTCCGCGCCTTCCTGCGCTCGGTCGAGACGCGCGAGCCCGCCGTGCCGTATGCGCGCGTGCTGGCGAACGCCGCCGTGCTGCATGCCATTGACCGGCGGGAATTCGGGCGGGAGATCGCTATTTCCTGACCACCAGGCACCCGGCCATCATATCGTGCAGCGCCTGCTTCTTCTCGGTGAACCCGGCCATGAAGAAACCGATGCAGCAAAACAGCGATGAGATAATCTTCCCAAAGTAGCGACCGGTGGCCTGACCGAAGGAGATGGAATAGCCATCGAGATCGGTGACTTTTAACCCCAACGCCATCTTACCCAGGGTACCCTGGGTACTGGAGCTCTCCATCAGCGCGAAATAGAGCCATTGGGCCACGATGCCGATCCCACCGCCAAGCCCTCCGGCATTTTTGGTGATACTGTCCATCGAAGCGCCGCTTGCTCCGGCGGCGCCGCCATAAATCCCGCCGACAATACCGCCGATGGTACCACTGATCACCCCCACGACAAGCCCATCGATGAGCACCGCGACAAACCGCAACCAGAAACCGGCATACTCGGCCTGCTGGGGAGCCCCCATGCCATAACCGGAACGGCTCATCGGCGGCGGCGCCATCGTTGGCCGCATTGGGGGTGGGGTGGGGATGGCCTGTGGAGGAGGGGCAATTCTCGACAGCACGATGCCGCACATACTGCAGACTTTCACACCGTCAGCATTCTGTTCGCCGCATTGCGGACAAGCAACGCTCATGGTCGTCTTCCTTCCTGAAACAAGGATCCACTTCTGATCGGGGAATACAGTGTTGAGATCACTATATGGATCGCTTTGCCTTTCTGTCAAGCAGGATCATGCAAAAAATCTGACTAAAGATATACCGACAATCACGTGGTTTCTCGTAAAAAGAGGAATCCCCGATCTGCAGACCAAAACATAGCATGGCGGCCTACGGCTGACCTACCGAGCGAGGTTGATAATGACGACCACAGATACCCTTTTCTCGCGCGCGGCGCGCGTCTTTGACGGCTGGCAGGATGAAGAGACGGGGCTGCAGGTGCTCTACCTGACACCCAAGGCGCGGATGGCGGAATACGGCCTGGATACCGAGCTCTGCCTGACCATGCCCTACCAGCAGAACTGGCCCTTCCTGGAGGGCGGGCGCAAGGTCATGCTGCGCATGCATAACCGGCGGAAGAGCCTGCAGCGTTATCCCTCCAAGCTGCTCGACCTGCAGACCGGCGAGATCTTCAGCCCCTGGGAGGAGCCGGACTGGTTTGCGGTAGATTGCAACGACCGCATCGACACCGTCAGCTACCGCGTGCCCAGCAAGCGAGGGATGATCGTCGGCATTCAGGAGTTCCACACCGGCAAGGACATCGCCCGCCATGGGCTGGTGCTGGAGGATGGCTGGACGTTCGGCAATACCCACATCCTGGCGGACGGTCGCCGTTCGGTGTTCTTCAAGTATCGCGGCAAGTTCTACGATGAGCATGTGCTCACACATACCTTCCTGCTCGATGAGACGGAAGCCTGCCCGCAGATTCTCACTGGCGACGGCTACCTCTGCAACCACTACTGGTACAACCCCGCCGACCCCGATCTGTTCGCCTACAACCGCTGGCCCTGCCCGAAGCACGACGTCGACCAGGTGACCCACGTCTGCTCGGCGGACGGCAGCATCCACCGCAAGGTGGAGCTGAGCAAAGATGCCCTGCGCCCCGCCGACATGTGGGGCGTGCGCGACCACTTCATCTGGACGGCGGACGGGAACCGTATCGTCAGCTACCTCTGCCCGCATCAGATCGTGCTGGACGAGCATTTCAACCACTTCCTGCTGAACTGGCACCTGAGTGCGCTGGACTGGCGCACCGGCGAAGACCTGTGCGCCGCCTACCCGCCGGACCGCTGGAACGGCCTCATGCAGACCACGCCGGACAGCCGTTATGTGGTCGCCGCCGGCCGCGGCAGCTTCCGCAAGCTCTACGCGGTAAGCATCGAGGGCCTGCGCGAAGGCTGGAACGAGCACGTGATTTGCAACCTGCCGCACAGCGAATACGAAGGCCGCAACGGCGAGCCCATGCACATGCCCGTCCCCCTCCCCGACGGCAGCGGCGTGCTCTTCGACGCCGGCTGGCCCGGCGACGAGTACGGCACCTACCTGGTGGAGTGGCCGGCGGAGCTGCGGTAACCGTTCTCGGACACAGCAAGCTCTCTTGCTCTTGCTCTTGCTCTGAAGAAGCCCACGGATCTGTTAACCGTGAGCTTCTTCAGAGCAAGAGCAAGAGGAAAGAGCAAGAGCAAGATATATCTGGAGAGTAAAAGGGAAACGTAACATGAATGAAGTGAACTGGTACTGGCCCAACGCCACCCGCGCCGCCGTCACCCTCACCTACGACGACGGCAACGAGAACAACCTGGATCAGGCCATCCCCGACCTGGAGGCGCGCGGCCTGCGCGGCACCTTTTACTTGCAGACCGGTCGCAACGACGTGCGGGCGCGGGCGGCGGACTGGCGGCGGGCCTTTCTGCACGGGCACGAAATCGGCAACCACACCGTGCGCCATCCCGCCCAGGGGAAGCCTTACGCCCCGGATTACCCGGCCTGGCTGCCGCCGGAGCTGCGGCTGGAGGGCTTCTCGCCTGAGGACATCGCGCGCGAGGTAGAGGAAGCGGCAGACTGGCTGAATGACCACATCGGCCCCGATCCCGGCCGCACCTTCGCCTACCCCTGCTGCGCCACCGCCATCGGCGACCCGCCGGACGAAGCGCCGTATGATGCCGCCATCCTCCGCTTCCACCCCGCCGCACGCATCGGCAGCGATGCCTGCAACGACCCGCGCACCGTCAACCTGCTGCGCGTCACCAGCTACTACTGCAATGGCCTGACGGTCGAGCAATTGGCCGGCTACTGCGAAGAGGCCTTGCGCACCGGCGGCTGGACCGTGCTGATGTTCCATGGCATCGGTGGCCCGTCGCACACCACCGACCGGCCCATCCACGCCGGGCTGCTGGACTACCTCGTCGCGCATCCGGCGTATTGGGTGGCGCCGCTCCGCGAGGTGGTCACCTGGATTGTCCGGCAGCGCGCCATGTAAGTCCACGCCGACAACCCCGCCCCCGCAGATGGGTACGAGATGAGTAGAGGAGGCGGAGCATGGCTGAGATCGATATTTCCCCCGAGGTGACCGTCGGGGCGATTGTAGCGGAATATCCCGGCACGATGCACATGCTGGAGGCGCTCGGCATCGACTATTGCTGCGGCGGAAAGCTGCCGCTGGCGGAGGCGGCGAAGGGCGCGAATGTGCCGGTGGAGACGGTGGTGGCCGTGCTGCAAACGGCGATCGCGCAATCACAACAGTCGCCCGCCGTCGAGCGCAACTGGCAGTTGGCGCCGCTGGACGAATTGATGGATCACATCGTGCGGACGCACCACGTCTACATGCACGCGGAGCTGCCGCGCATCGGGCAGATGCTGGAGAAGGTCGGACGCGCGCACGGTGCGGCCCACGGGGCGATGCTGGAGGAGCTGTCCGAGGTGTTCCAGACGCTGCGCGCCGACCTTGAGGAACACCTGGCGAAGGAAGAAGAGGTGACCTTCCCCGTCATCCGGCTGCTCCTCGCCGGTCAGTTCGATGAGCGCGTGCAGCGCACCGTCCGCGAGCTGGAGCACGAGCACGAGGTTGCCGGCGCCGCACTGGCCCGCATGCGCGAGATCACCAACGACTACGCGCTGCCTGAGGACGCCTGCGCCACCTTCGCCGGCCTGTATACCGCGCTGCAGGACATGGAGCGCGACCTGCACCAGCATATCCACCTGGAGAACAATATCCTGTTCCCACGCGTGCGCCAACTGGCGGCCTCATACGGGAAAGCGGCATAAGGTCAACGGCGAAATATTGTTGGATCCGAGGGGGACTGTCCGTATTTTCCCCCTGTTTCCAGTCATGTTCCCCGACGCTCCACCCACCTGATGCAACCTGAGCGCTTTCGTTGGCAGCCGGAAACGGTACTCCGTTCTCTCAAATGCGTGGCTGTACCCCGGGCGCTATGTATGAACAGGCGATGCCAACCGATCCATCACCGCGCGCTCAAACCGCTCGGCCATCACCAGGTTCCCGTCCGCGCTGGGGTGGCACTGGTCGTCGGAATACTGCGCGAGCATCGCTTCGTCAAAGAGCTCCAGGCCGTTGACGTAACTGAGGTGATCATCACCGAGCGCAACCAACTGCCGGTGCGCTTTCTCGATCTCCCGCCGCATGATCTCCAGCGTCATCCCCACCAGGTTCGGGATCTGCTCGTTGGGCTGGTACGCAATGGGCGAGATGAGGACGATGGGCGTGGTCGGGTGCTTCTCGCGGATGATGCGCACCAGGCCGGTGACCGCCGGGTAAAAGGTGCGCTGGTTCAGTGAGTTGTTGATGGTGTTGATACCGAGCTTGAGGGTGATCATGTCGGCGGGCAGATCGCGAATCATCATCCCCGCCAGCCCCTCCAGGTGGCACTGCCCGCCGTAACCCAGGTTCATCAAATTTAGTCCGCGCTGCCGCGCCACGATGGCCGGCCAGGTGCGCGCCGGGCTGTGCGCGCGCACGCTGTGGGTGATGGAGCTGCCGTAGGTCACCCATTTCGGCCGCGGGTCGGGCACGACCCTGGCGGAGGCGCCGTCGTTGATGCGCACCTCATGCAGGAAGACTGGTGAACCTTGTGGGAACCAAACCTCTACCGTCTTATTACCGCGGGGCAGATTGGCAAAGTGGGCAGTGCCGTCCGGCACGTTTGCCGGTACGCTGGCAATCAACTCGCCGCCGATGGTCAGGTCGAAGGAGTGGCCGAAGAGCCACGACTCCCACAGGCCGGTATAGTCGAAGGCGATCTCCCCGGCATCGGTCGCAAAGCGCAGCCGCACGCCGCTTGCCATATATGCCGCCCCATGCAGATCGCGATGGAACAGCTCTCGCTCCTCCCACGGCAGCCGGAAGGGCAGCAGCCCGCCCTCTACCGCCGCCACGGAGACGGCGCCTTCGAACCACGACGCATCGATAGGAATGGTTTGCATATCACACCTTGGGAGCGCGGACCTCTGAGTCCGCGCGTGTTGCCTAGTATCATTCCGTCAACCCGGAAGGAAACCCTCCCCGCACGAGCGAATAACCCTTCCTGAAAGGAACCGACCATGAAATATTCCTTCATGAGCTTTTCCACCCCCGACCTGACGCTGGCGGAGACGCTGGCGCTGGCGACGCGGTTGGGGTATGACGGCATCGAGCCGCGCCTGCAGGCCGAGCACAAGCACGGTATCGAATACGACACCCCCGCCGCCGACCGCCAGGCGATCAAGGCGCAGGTGCAGGATTCCGGCATCGCCCTCTGCTGCCTGGCCACCTCCTGCCGTTATTCCGACCCGGCGCTCACCCTGCAATTTGTCGAGGATACCCATAAGGCCATCGACCTGGCCGGCGACACAGGGTGCCCGCGCCTGCGCGTCTTCGGCGGCCCCATCCCCGATGGTGTGACCCGCGAGCAGGCGCTGGAGCTGTGCGTGACATCGCTCGCCGGCGTCGCCCCTCACGCGGCGGAGCGCGGCGTGACGCTGTGCGTGGAGACGCACGACTCCTGGTGCGATCCGAATAACGTGGCAAAGATCATCCGCGGGGTGAACCACCCCAACATCATGGTCAACTGGGACATCATGCACCCGGTGCGCGCCGGCGGTTCAACGATGGACGCCGCCTTCGAGGCGCTGAAGCCGTGGATCCGCCACCTGCACATCCACGACGGTCCGGTCAGCGAGCCGTTCCAATTGCTGCCCATCGGCGAAGGCGCCATCGATCACCGACGCGCCCTCGAGCTGCTCGACACCCTTCCGTATGACGGCTACATCAGCGGCGAGTGGATCGGCTGGGAGCCGTATGAAGTGCACCTGCCGCGCGAGCTGGCGACGATGAAACGGTACGAGCGAGAGTTGGGCCGGTAATTCATGGACTTCCATTTCCACCTCGAAACGTACCAGTGGGTCTTTGCGATTTTAGCGGCGATTGTCACCGGGATGTCGAAAACCGGCATCCCCGGCGTCGGCATCCTGGTGGTCAACCTGCTCGCTATCTCCTTCCAGGGCTGGAACTCCAACGGCGTCATGCTGCCCATGCTCATCTTCGGCGACCTCTTTGCCGTGGTCTATTACAAGCGGCATGCGGATTGGAAGATGGTCCTCCGCCTGGTGCCCTGGGTGCTGACCGGCCTGCTGGTCGGCGGCATCGCGCTCATCTTCTTCGGGATAGAGCAGAAGAAGGACCTGCTGACACCCTTCATCGGCGTGCTGATCCTGGTCATGCTGGGGTTGACCCTGTCGGAAAAGAAGATCAACGCCTGGTTGACCGGCAAGTCGGGTGTCGGCGCCGCCGCGACCGGCATCGCCGCCGGCTTCACCACCACCATCTCCAACGCCGCCGGGCCGATCATGTCCATCTTCCTCACCGCCCAGCGCTTCCCCAAGGACCAGTTCATGGGCACCATCGCCTGGTACTTCTTCCTCTTCAACCTGCTCAAGGTGCCGCTTTACGTCGCGGTGGGCCATTTTGCCCATAAGCCGATCTTTACCCCGCAAACGCTGGCGCTGGACCTGTTCCTGCTCCCCGCCATCCTGGTCGGCGTCTTCCTCGGCTTCTGGATCTACCCGCGCCTGTCGCAAAAGCTCTTCACCGGCAGCATCCTCGGCCTGGCGGCGATCGGCGGGACTTATATGATCGTCGATAACGTGATCAAGCTGCTGCGGTAAACCAAGGCGAACCAGGGGCCATTGCCAGGCCGGCGGGAGCATGCTATTATATTAGCATGCTCCCCCACTCCGGGGGTGCCTTCATAAGGAGGGGGAAATGGAATTCCGTATCACCCACGGCCCGGTGGTGCCGCAGAATGATTTGCAATTCGTCAAGGCCGGCACGCTGCAGGTGACGTCGCAGACGATTGTATTCAGCGGGAAGTGGCGCATGATGAAGCCCGGGAAAGTCACGCTCCCGGGCGTGATTATGACGTTGCTCCTCCTTGCCGCGATCAGCGTGAAATACTGGGTGCCGCAGGCGTGGCAGGCCGGTACTGGAGAAGCGATCATCGAGATCTCCAAAACCATCCTCCTCCTGGCATACGGGGCGTATTCGATTCTGCAGACCATGCCACTGACGAAGAAAATCATCGCCGACCGAGATGCGCTGCGCGAGATTGTGCGCACCGGACGTGAGATCACCTTCCTGTTCAGAGATCAGAAGGGCCGCGAGCGGCGCGCCTTCTTCAACACCGACACGGAGGAAGAAGCGGCAGCCATCGAGACGGCGCTGCGCATGGGTACTGAGCAGACCTTCACCATCACCTACGGTTTTGCTACTCCTCGTCCGATCATGCCGGTACCGGGACAGATCGTCATTAGGCCTCAGAACGTGCACCTGTCCGGCTACCTCCCGCGCAACCCGTATCCTGATTGGCGCATCATGCTGCCGGTGACGCTCCTGCTTGTGGTCTTCTTCATTGCGATGGTGGTTGTCGGCCTCGTGGTGATGGTCAACAGCGTCTCGTGGGATTCACCCATCTCGCCGTTTACCGTATATTCCGGCGTCTTCATCGCAGGAATTATCCTCTTCATGTTCGGCGCCATCATTTACGGGACGCGGCGCATGCGCATGGCCGACGTCCCCAAAGCAGCGATTACCGAAATCCGCCAGCAGGGGCAGGAGGTTAGCTTCCGCGCGCCGCTGGAAGGCAACCACGGCGTCTCCGGGGTCACCACCGTGCTGCAGGCCGTTAACCCGGAGCAAGCCGCTGCCATCGCGCGGGCGCTGGCCGTCTCGACGGAAAGCTCGATGCCGTATACGGTCAATTACGGCGCGCAGCACGACGTGAATACCTTGTGCCTGGTGGGCAACGGCCGCATGAGTGTCGGGCCCGAGGTCGTGCAAATCACCGGCCGCCGCAACGCAGTAAATTTGTCGCTGAATGCGAGCATCGGGTTGTTTGCTCTGATGTTCGTCCCCTTCATCATTGCCTACGCGGTGACCTGGCTGGCGCTGCACGATGGCTATCTCGCGTTGTTTATCAGCATGCCCGCCTTGTTCATCGTCAGCATCGTCACCGCCTGGCCGCACCGGGTGACTATTCCGCGCAAGGACATCACCGGCGTGGAACGTGACGGGCGCCAGTTGACCCTCCGCGCGCGCATGGCCGGGCGGGAAGAGCAGGCGGTGTTCCACACCCGCAGTGAAGAAGAGGCTGTCGCCATCAGCCTGGCATTGGGGTAGGATCGTTTGCCGAAAAATTGAGGATATGTTGAGCTTCTGTTTTCCGTCACTTACCGAGCAGTCGTTTGACGCGTGCCCGTGCGTGGGATAGGATAAACAGACGCTTTGAATTCTCTACGTGAAAGGTGTAACACTATGCGGACCTGGTTGTTGTTCCTCTGCGGGTTATTGCTGTTGCTCGTCATCGGGCTGCCCGCCGGCGCGCAGAGGAATGCCAAACCCAAATCAGCGCTCAAGGGCGAATTTGCTGCGATGGTAAAAGAGTGCAATCTCACCGCCGACCAGCAGGCCCAGTTGGAAGTGAAAGTCAAGGCGATGAACGCCGCCCTCGCCGACTGGGATGCCCAGCACAAGGAGCAGGTGGATAAGCTCAAGACGGATCTCGCGGCCGCGAAAGAGGCGAAGGACAAGGCGAAGTCAAAGGAGCTGGGCGCCCAGAAGAAGGCGCTGGACACGGAGCGCGCCGGACTCATGAAGCAGCATCGTCAGGGGATCAAGGACTTGCTGACGCCTGAGCAACAGCAAGCGTGGGCAGTGTATCAGCTACAGCAGGAAGTCATCAAGCACTTCGCCAAAGCCGCGCTGACCGACGACCAGAAAGCGAAGATCAAACCGCTCTGCGTTGACGCGCAGAAAGAGCTGGCCAAACTGGGCGCGGATGACGCGAAAGGCGAAAAGGCATTGAAGACCAAGCTGTTCAGCGACGTCGAGCAGCAGATCCTCACCGCCGACCAGCGCGCGCTGATGGCCGCACCGGCCAAGCCGAAAGAAAAGACCAAATAGCACACGGTCCGTAGGGCACGGAGGCCTCTCCGTGCCCCGCCCCCGAATTTATGCACGCTCCCGAACGCCAGATGCGGGGTTTGGGAGCGTGTAAAAATTCGGTCACCGGGACATGGAGAAGCCTCCGTGCCCTACGATCATATCTCCGGCGTCACTCCCCGGCTGTTCTCTGCCCTTCGGAGGCTTCCAACGCCCGCGCGGCGCGAAGCTGGCGGCGGATCAGCAGCAGCAACACCAGAAACACCCCCAGCAGCACGGCCCACAAGATGATCTGGTATCGCTCGCTCCACGGCTGGGCGGGCGGGCGGATGGCATACGCCGGGTTGGGCAGCACCGGGCCCAGGGTGGCTCGCGTCACGCCTTCCGTGCGCAGCTGCCCGATATAATGCCCCAGATCGTAACTCGGCACAGTCGCCGCCGGATTCCCCAGGTACAGCCGGTATGGCCCGCCCGCCTCCGGCTTGAACTCCAGCAGGCGGGCATTGCGCTGTACGGTCAGCCCGGTCACCCGCAGCGGCTGGTTGTCCTCGTTCTCGATCTTGATCTGCAGGTAACGGCTGTCGGTGCCGTCCACGTCGATGGTGAGCGACGCCTCGCCCGGATACCGATAGATCGCCCCGGAGCCGAGCGGCGTCCACGATATGCTCACGTTCACTATCTCCGGTTCTCCCGGAATTCTGCCTTTCCCCGTCTCCGCGTTGCGACCTTGCACCATCACCTGCCGGAAGAACAGTTGGTCCGATACCTGCAGCGTCACGCGCTGCAGCGGCAGGTTCCGGTAACCGAGGTCGGCGCTGACTACCGTTTTATTGCCGTTGACCGTTGAGCTGAAGGTACGCACGGGCACTGTCGCCAGTTTTTCCGTTCCAGCAACCCGGCGGAACAGCTTGACGCCCCTGATCTCGATCCTGCCGGGATCATCGGACCCGTTGAACACGGTGACACGCAGATAGCGCTGGTTATTGTCCGAGAAAGTGACGTCCTGCTTGTCATATAGCACCTGCCCGTCTTCCCAGACGCGGAACACCATGCCGTCCGCGCGGATGGTCTGCCAGCTCCGCCCGTCGTCACTGCCTTCAATGCGTACGGCCCGGCGGAAATTGGTGCCGAAGGTGTCGATCGCCACGCGGTTTTTCATCGCGCCGGAGCCGGTATCCACCGTGACGCGGCTGGAGACCCCGGGCACGAAGGTGCGGTTATACAGCCGTACGGGCAGCGGCACAATCTGCTCCGGCGTCCCCGGCACGCTGGTCACGTACGCCGTTTCCCGATCCTTGCCCTGCACCACGCGCAGGTCCGACAAGTCGGGACTCGCCTTGTCCAGCGCTTCCGCCGGCAAGTCCACCGCCACGATCCCCTTCTCCGGTACGCGATCCAGGCGGATATCGGCCACGGAGGACCAGCGGGACAGGTCGAGGGCCCCAGCCCAGCCCAGGGCGATCAGCAGCAGCAATCCGCAGGCGATGGTTCTCATGCTTCACCTTCTTCCGTGGTCGAGAGACGCCGTTCGACGTGATGGTACAGGTACGAGGCGCCGAGGATGAGCAGGCCGGTCACCAGGAAGGCCAGGATGCGGTACGGCGTGTCCAGCGTCGACAGGTCGACGAAGAGCAGCTTCGCCACGGTGACGCCGAAGATCGCCAGCGCGGTGTAGCGCATGCCGCGCGACAACCGCCGGAACCCAAGCACCAGCAGCACAATCGCGTAGACCCCCCAGGTGAGGGTGAGGGCCATCTGCGACACCCACCGCGCGTGCTCATAATCCGCAATGCCGCGCGGCGCGTTGACAGATGCCTCCATGCTGAGCAGCGTGAACAGGGTAATTTCGAGTAGCGCAAACAGGAACTGCTGCAGGTTGCGCGAGGCGGCCTGGCGATAACTCTCGCGCCAGGCGAAGAAACTGCAGAGTACGATGAGCACCGTAGCGCCGAAGCGCGGGTTGAGGAACAGCGGGAAGGTCGCCCCGCCGGTATACATCATCATGCCCAGCAGCAGCGCCACCACCAGCGGGAGCACGCCCACCACCTGCACATACAACCGGCGGGTGTGCAACCCGACCAGCACGAACAGCAGCCCGCCGACCGCCCAGATGACTGCCCGTGCCATGCCGGCGGCCAGCGCCTGCCCGGAGGCGTCCAGCCATAACCCCAGCTCGGTCTGCACCAGGAAAATCGCCAGCAGGCCCGCGCCGATGCCGCTGAGGAGCTTCAACGTATCGTCGGTCTCATTCCCTTCGCTCCGCCAACGGTGGTGGATCAGCGCATACGCGGCGATGGCGGCCGGCAGGCTGATGGCGCTGAGGAAATGCACGTTGATGAAGGGAGTGAACAGCCCCGTGTGCAACGGCCAGTGCACGGCGAAAAGACGGATCACCGCCAGCGCCAGCACGATGAGACCGCCCACCCGCACCGGAAAATAGCGAAACCGGTAGCCCAGGTACAGCAGCACCGGCCCCTCGATGGCCCACAGCAGGGAGATGCCGTAGGCCTTTAATTCCAGCGGGATAGCCAGCGTGAGGAAAGTCACCGACAGTGTGATGAAGCCGAACAGCGCCCCCGCGTCACCGGGCAATCGCCGCCGGGTGAATGACCCCATTACCAGCGTGGTAATGCTGAAGGCCAGCGCCATGAAGCCCAGCGCCCGCGGATGCCGCTCGTAGAGGACGACATACGCAAAGGCGAAGGCCACGGCGGCGTTGAGCAGCGCCAGCAGGAACCGCTCCAGCGGCACGGGGATGCGGCGGCGCAGGTGGTAGGCGAAGGGCAGGATCAGGAAGAGCAGATAGAAGACGCTCACCCAGACCATCGCCGGCGCCAACGCGGCAGGCCGGTAATAACTGCTGAACCAGCCCAGGAACAGCAGCCAGCTGCCCGCGAAGGCCAGCGCGTCGAGCCCGCGCCATTGCTTGTAAAACGCCACCCCCAGCACGCCCAGGTCGAGCACCAGCAGGTAGGTCATCAAGATATCGCGCGCATCCGTGCCGGATGAGACCATGATCGGTGTCAGCAGTCCGCCCAGCACCGCCAGTACCGCCAGCGACAGCGCGTTGTCGATCACCGCCAGCGCCATGCCCAGCGCGGTGAGCAGCACCAGCGAAGCGAACGCGGCGGGCGCCGGGAACCATGCCAGGTGATACAACGCGAATCCGGCATACAACGACAGGTAGATAATGGCCAATCCGCCGCCCAGCAGCCCCTCTCCCAGCGGCCGCCAGCCGCGCCGCAAGAAGCGATCGCCGGTCACCAGCATCGCCAGCCCGAACAGCGTGCCCAGCACCACGCGCGCGGCCGGCCCGAGCCAACCGCTGTCGATGGCATACTTGACGAAGAAACCGACGGCCAGGAAGAGGATCAGCACGCCGATCCACACCGTCCAACGCTTACCGATCTTTTCTTCCAGCGATTCCGGCTCCCCGCCTTCGACATAGGCAGGCGCGGGCGGCGGAACGGGCGGCGCCGGCGCTTCCGGGCGAAGTTGCGGCGGAAGATACAGCGGCTTCGCTTCGGCCGGCGCGGGCGGGGGTGCCTCTTCGACGGGCTGCGGCGCTGTTTCGGGCGGCGCGGCGGCCGGCGGCGCTTCATGGTGGAGCTGCTGTTCCACCCGGATCAACTGGTCCCGCAACTGTCCGATCATGTATTCATGCCGCCGATATGTCTGGCGGAGTTGACTTGCCTGTACAAGTGCGATGATGCCGAGGATCAAAGGAAGGAACACGACAACAATGGCCAGGAGAATCAATATGGGGTATAAAAATTCCATGAGATCATCCTCCATGCTATGAATAGGCTGGCAGCACGGTGTCACCGCAAAAAACCACTATAGGCCATGGGTCGACCGGCGTCAATGAGGAAGACACGGCGGAAGAAAGAATCCATACGCTCCGGCGATTAATACGCCAGTTCCCGATTCAACCGGCGGGCCAGCTCGCTGGCATAATGCCGCCCCAGTGTATCCGCATGCTCGCGCGCCCAATCGGTAAGCTTGGTGTGTCCGCTGGGCGGCGAGTCGGTGCAGAGCAATCCCCACATCAACCCCTCGATCTCCTCCCGCGTGAGGATAGCATCCTTCACCACCCGCCCGAGCGCCGACACCAGCAGGTACCCCAGCCCCGGCGGCACGGAGATGATGGGACGGTGTTTACCGATGATGCGGCCGATGGTCTCCACCAGTCCGCGGTAAGTGAAGGTCTCCGGGCCGATGGCATCGATGATGCGGTCCCCCCGCGCCAGCCCCTGGGCAACAGCCAACTCGGCGAGATCCTCCACGTAGATCGGCTGCAAACCGTAGTTGCCGCTGCCGAATACCCCGAACACCGGCAGCCGGCGCAGCGCCCAGGCGATGTTGTTGATAAGGATATCATGCCCGCCGAAGAGCACCGCCGGCCGCAGGATGGTGTGCGGCAGCCCGGAGCCGGCCAGCGCCTGCTCGAGCTGCGCCTTGCCGCGGAAATACTCCAGCGGCGAATCGAGCGAGGGATGGGTGATGCTGACGTGCACCACCCGCCCGACCCCGGCCGCACGGGCGGCGGCGAACAGCCGGAAGGTGTTCTCCACCGCCTGCGCGTGGGTGAAGTAGCGTGAGTTGTAGCGCACCCAGTAGGTGTTGTACAGCACTGCCGCCCCGCGCAGCGACTCGGTCAGCGCCGGCAGGTTGTCAAAGTTGAAGGGATGCGCCTCCACCCTCCCGCCGAAGGGGTTCGGCCGCTCCGGCGAATTGGTCAGCGTGCGCACCCGGTGCCCCGCCGCCAGCAATCGCTCGGCAATATACTTGCCGGAATAGCCGAACGCGCCGGTAACCACATGAAGATCGGGCATGGCAGTTCCTTCCCTGCCATTATACCGAGATGCGGGGATAACGGTGCTCCGGCCCGGACGCAGAATGTCCGGACCGGAGCACCGTGCGGGAAGGAGACTACCTTCTCTTTCCGAATACCAGAATCGTCACCTTCGCCGTATTTGAGCGCAAGCTCCCGTCGCTGGCCTGGTAGGTGAAGGAGTCGATGCCGATATAGCCGGCGTTCGCGACGTAACTGAAGGAGCCGTTCGTATAGAACGTCAGTGTTCCGTGTTGCGGGCCGGTCACCAATACGGCGGTCAGTCGGCCCCGCTCCCAATCCCAGTCGTTTCGCAGCACGCCTGACCCCCCGACCGTAAGCCGGCCGGTCTTATTGGTCGTGTAAATATCGCCCAGCGCCACCGGCGGCCGGTTGGCTGACGCGATGGTGATCCTCACCGTAGCGATGTTGGAATCGAGCAGGCCGTCGCACGCCTTGAAGGTGAAGCTGTCGGCGCCGGTCGCGCCGGTATTCGGCGTATAGGTGAAGGCGCCGACCGCCGCGTCGGTGACCACCACCGTTCCCTTCGTCCCGTTGCTCACAATGCTGCAGGTCACCGGATCACCTTCCACGTCGCTGCATAAAAACGTACCGGTGGCCGGCGTATTGAACTGCACGGCCAGCGTGCTGTCCTGCGCCACCGGGGCGTCGTTGACCGAGTTGACGGTGATATCCACCGTCGCCACGTTCGAGTCAGCCGTGCCGTCGTTTGCTTTGTAGGTGAAGCTGACGGAACCGAAGAAATGCAACACCGGCGTGTAGCTGAAGCCGCCGTTGTTGTCCAGCGCCAGCGCGCCGGAGGCGGGACCGTCGACCAGCACCGCGGTCAACGGGTCACCGTTGGGGTCAGAATCGTTGCCCAGCACGCCCGGCGCCGTCACCGCCAGCGAGGTGTCCTCCGCCATGCTGTAGGCATCGGCCACCGCCGTCGGCGGATTTGAGGACGGCGTGATGGTAATGGCCACTGTCGCTGTGTTGGAGTCGAGCAGGCCGTCGCTGGCCTTGAAGGTAAAACTATCAGCACCGCTGGCGCCGGCATTCGGTGTATACGTATAGGCGCCGGTCGCCACATCGGTAACCGCCGCCGTGCCCTTCCCGCCGTTGGCCACGATGCTGAAGGTCAGCGGATCGCCGTCCACATCGCTGGCCTGCAGCGTGCCGTTCGCCGGCGTGTCCTGCACCGTGGTCAGCGAGCCATTCGTCGCCACCGGGGCATCGTTCACCGGATTCACGGTGATGCTGACGGTGGCCGGGTCGGATGTCGCCTTGCCATCGCTGACGCGGAAAGTGAAGCTGTCCGCGCCGTTAGCATTCGCCGCCGGCTGATACTCCAACTCCGGCGCGTCGCCAACCAGTATGCCATTCGTCGGCTGCGTCACCACGCTGAAGAACAGCGGGTCTTCATCAACGTCGCTGCCGGTTAGCGTGATGCCGGTGTTAACATCCTCATTCGTCGTCACGCTCTGCGGATTGGCGACAGGCGGGTCGTTGACCGCGGTCACGGTGAGGCTCACCTTGGTGATGTCGGAGGCGACCGTGCCGTCATTGGCGGTATACGTGAAGCTGTCGGCGCCGTTGAAATTCGCGTCCGGCGTGTAAGTGAAGCCACCGTCACTGTTCAGCGCCAGCAGCCCGGACGCCGGACCGGCCACCAGGTTCGCGGTCAGCGGGTCGCCGTCGATATCGCTGTCGTTGCCCAGCACCCCCGGCGCCGCCACCGTTAGCGCGGTATCCTCTGCCGTGCTGTAACTATCAACCACCGCCATC